>Ga0256405_10000382_pt1 | contig 148134 bp, 122 predicted proteins | sample RumenRJG_02DNA_FD_189096 | JGI IMG/M metagenome (GOLD analysis project Ga0256405, IMG submission 189096) | Bovine rumen microbial communities from Lethbridge, Alberta, Canada - RJG_02 | ecosystem: Host-associated > Mammals > Digestive system > Stomach > Rumen | place: Canada: Alberta... | reverse complement strand
CCCCATCCCCAACTTTGATACTTCTATTATACCAGAAAAAGTGCCGCAATCCCAGATAAATACTGGGTTTATGGCACTTTTGCAAAAAAAGTCCACGGCGCATGCCGTGGACTTTGTCTACAGTCTGGACGGCTACGCGTAATGCGTAGCCGTTTTTATAGGGTTGATTCTTGACTTGGAACCAGGAATCATGTATTCTTTACTTATTAGTATTCCTAAATAATACTACTATTTTATGAGGGCGTAATATGGAACAAGAAAAATGGCTGGAATCTATGGGCAAATTTGGCCTAAGCCGAATTGAAGCTACATTGTACTATTGCTTATTGAAAAACGGTGAGATGACCGGATATGAGGCAGCAAAGGCTACAGGAATTTCTAGATCTAATGTATATAATGGATTGGCTAGCCTGGTAGAGAAGGGCTGTGCTTATGTGAAGGAAGAACAGAAAGCAAATGTATATCTTCCTGCACAAGTAGAAGAATTTACCAGTGGGCATTTATCGCGGCTATCAGCTCTTGCAAAAGAGGTGGTAAAGGCTGCTCCCAGACAGGTGGAGATTCAGAACGGGTATATTACCATTCGCGGTGAGGATGCTGTCCATAGTAAGATTCGTCAGATGCTAGGGCAAGTAGAACAGCGATTTTATTTTTCTGCAGATGAAGAAAATATCGTGCTTTTTATGGATGAGATTATCAAAGTAATCAAAGGCGGGAAAAAGTGTGTTCTGATTTTAAATAAATGCCAAAAGGTATGCAAACTTTTGGAACAGGAGCTGTCAGATAAGGAAGTAAAGCAGCTTTTTGTGTATCAATCCAAATCGAAAGCAAATCAGTTTCGACTAATCTGTGATTCCACTTATGTTTTAACCGGAGAATTAGGACTTGGCAATGATAATGCGCTTTACTCTGCACAGCCGAATTTTGTCATGGTATTCAAGGAAGCTATGGCAAATGAAATTGAGCTGATTAAAAGAGATATGGACGCATAATAAAATAGACGAGGAGAACAGTTATGAAAAAAACACCATTTGTCACAAAAGAACAGGTAGCTGAGATTGTAAAGAAGTATCCAACACCGTTTCATATCTATGATGAAAAGGGCATCCGTCAGAATGCAGAAGCTGTGAAAAAGGCCTTTTCCTGGAATGAAGGTTTTTGTGAGTATTTTGCTGTCAAAGCAAATCCCAATCCTTATTTGATTCGTATTTTGAATGAATATGGTTTTGGCACCGATTGTTCTTCCATGACGGAGTTGATGATCAGCAAGGCACTTGATTTACCGGGAGAGAAAATCATGTTTTCTTCCAATGAGACGCCTGCGGAGGAATATACCTATGCCAAAGAAATAGGCGCTATCATCAATCTGGATGATATAACTCATATTGAGTTCTGTGAAGAGGCATGCGGCGGTCAGCTGCCAAAGACCATGTCCTGCAGATATAATCCGGGTGGAGTATTTCAGATGAGCAATGGCATCATGGATAATCCGGGAGATGCCAAATACGGTATGACCAAGCCTCAGTTAAAGGAAGCGTTTACCATTATGCATCAAAAGGGCGTAGAGGAGTTTGGTATCCATGCTTTCCTTGCCAGTAACACAGTGACAAATGAGTATTATCCAAAGCTTGCCAGAGAGCTTTTTGAACTGGCAGTAGAAGTGGCGAAAGAAACCGGCGTACACATCGGATTTATCAATTTGTCCGGTGGTGTAGGGATTCCCTATAGACCTGATCAGGAGCCCAATGATATCCAGGTAATCGGAGATGGAGTTCATAAAGCTTTCGATGAAGTCTTGGTACCTGCAGGTATGGGAGATATCAAGATTTTTGCAGAGATGGGCAGATTCATGATGGGGCCCTATGGAGCACTTGTCACGACAGCGATTCATGAGAAACACACCTATAAGGAATACATCGGCGTGGATGCTTGTGCAGTCAATCTCATGCGCCCAGCTATGTATGGCGCTTATCATCATGTGACTGTTCTGGGAAAAGAGGAAGCAGAACCTACAGAGACCTATGATGTGGTAGGATCTTTATGTGAGAATAATGACAAATTTGCTATTGACCGTAAGCTTCCCAAAATTGAAATGGGAGATTACCTGGTGATTCATGATACAGGAGCACATGGCTATTCTATGGGATATAGCTACAATGGTAAGCTGAAATCAGCAGAACTTCTTTTAAAGGAAGATGGCAGTGTACAGCTGATTCGCAGAAAAGAAGAACCGAAGGATTATTTTGCAACACTGGATGGTACAGAGTTCGCAAGTAAGCTTGGCTTATAAGATTGGAAGAAAAGGCAACTCTCGAATGGGAAAGGGAGTTGCTTTTTTGCGTTCGAATAGATAAACTATTAATTGGTGGTAAATGGGAAAATTATGAGAGAAGGGTTAGAAAATGAAGAAAAAACCAGACCATTTAATGGAACTTTTGGTATCCATTGCAGAGAATATGAAGGATTGTGGGGCTGTATTCCGTACTCCGATTAAGTCAAAGACTGACTTGAAGGGTTTTTCGGAAGAAGTGAAGAATCTGGAAAGCAAAGGGGATTCCTTTGTCCATGAGACAATCATTGAATTGAATCATGCTTTCATCACATCTATTGAGCAGGAAGATATTCTTTTGCTAGCTGAGAAGATGGATGAAGTTGTAGATTTGATGGAAGAACTGGCGGCTTATTATTATATTTATGATTTGGAAGAGACCGATGATTATATGGAGACCTTCCAGACCAATATCGGCCTTGCTACAGAAGAACTGAATACTTCTATTCAGCTTTTGGCAAATCGCGCTTACAAGGACATCAAAGAGCATACTGTGAATGTGAAGTCTTACGAGGAAGAGTGTGACCACACAGAGAGAAAAGCCCTTCGTAAGCTTTTCAAGAAGTTCTCTGATCCTGTGAAATTGATTCAGTATAAGGATTTGTATGAGAAGTTAGAAGATACCATGGATGCTTGTCAGGACGTAGCAAAAGCCCTTGATACCATCGTCATGAAGAACATGTAAGGGGCAGACTATGGCTATCATTATTATTACGATTGTATTAGCTCTGGCCTTTGACTTTATCAATGGCTTTCATGATACGGCCAATGCCATTGCTACGGCAGTATCTACCAGAGCGTTATCTTTAAAACATGCGATTATGATGGCGGCTGTGATGAACTTCACCGGTGCGATATTATTTACCGGTGTTGCGGAGACCATTGCAAAGGAAGTCGTAGATGTTTCCTCTATGTCCAATGGTTCTATTGTAATTATTACAGCTTTGATTTCTGCCATTATTTGGAATCTGCTTACTTGGTATTTTGGTATACCAAGTAGTTCCAGTCATGCGCTGATTGGTTCTTTGGCTGGGGCAGCACTGGCGGATGCAGGTTCCTCTGCGGTAAACTTTGCTGGTCTTGGAAAGATTATTGTTTCTTTGATTGTGTCACCATTTGCAGCTATCGCCATGGGCTATTTGGTATTTACGATTATTCGCTACATTTTCCGTAATGCCAATGCATCCAGAGCAAATAACAGCTTCCGTAAGGTGCAGATATTGACCGCAGCTTTGCAGGCGTTCTCACATGGCTCTAATGATGCACAGAAGTCTATGGGTATCATTACCATGGCGCTTTTTAATTATGGTATGATTACATCTATGGACGTACCCCATTGGGTACAGCTTGCCTGTGCGATTTCTATGAGTATCGGTACTTCCATCGGTGGTTGGCGTATCATCAAAACCGTTGGTACACAGATTATGAAACTGAAGCCGGTAAATGGCGTAGCAGCTGACCTGGCTAGCTCCATTACGATTCAGATTGCGACACATTTGAATTTACCGGTTAGTACGACCCATGTGATTTCTTCTTCCATTATGGGTGTCGGTGCGGCACAACGTGTGAAGAGTGTGAAGTGGGCTACTGCGAAAAAGATGGTTAGTGCTTGGGTGATTACCATTCCGATTACCCTGTTATTATCAGCTGGTGTGTTCGTAGTAGTAAATGCAATCTTAGGAAACTAAATACGCAGATGTCAAGAGCTGTCTTTCGAAAAATGTTTGTGCAACATGTACAATTTTTCGCGTATTGACTTTGACATCTTGTGATGATATAACAAAGATGTTGTGAGATTACATTCTTCTATCATAGAGTTCTGCGTGGGGATGCAGGACTCGAGAAAAGTAGTGTCAGTGGACGAGAAACTTTTCTTTCTCGACAAGGCAGCTTTGCCGGAGAAGGGGCTAGGCTGATGAGAGATTTGATAGCAAGGGGGTACTTTCTATACAGGGAGTAGAATGGGAAGGTTATAAAAAGAGACGGCAGGTTGAGTCCTGCCTTTTCTTTTTCCAAAAACTGAAAAAGGAGACATCATGATTACTTTACAGAATGATTGTTTACAGGTGGAAATCTCTGAGGTAGGCGGACAAATCACCTCTATTAAGGATAAGAAGGATCAGACAGAATTTTTGTGGTCCGGAGATCCGACTTATTGGAAGGGACAGGCACCAAACCTGTTTCCGTATATTGGTAGATTGGTAGAAGGCAAATATATTTATAAAGGAACTGAGTATCATTTGACCAAGCATGGCTTTGCCAGAGATTTGAAAATGGATGTGCTTTTGAAGTCTGACGATAGGGTGACTTTTAGCTTAGGCGATAATGAGAAAACAATGGAAATGTATCCATTCCATTTTCATTTTATGACTTCCTATCGTTTGGTAGGTCGTATGATTCAGATTACCTTTACAGTGGAGAATAAAGGCAAGGAGACCATGTACTTTGGTGTAGGAGGTCATCCGGGCTTTAATGTACCACTGGAAAGAGGTTTCTCTTTTGAAGATTATTATTTAGAGTTTTCGGAGAGCAGTAAGGCAAAGCAGATTGATTTTTCTGATGATATGTTTGCACTTCACACAGCTACAGACTACGAACTGGTAGATGGCAAACGTATTCCATTGCACCATGACTTATTTGATCGTGATGCTGTTGTGCTGAAAGATGTGGCAAAATCTGTTACACTTAAGGCAAATGGCGCAAAGCATCAGGTGACGGTACAGTATCCGGATATGGCGTATGTGGGATTTTGGCATATGGATCACACAGATGCACCTTACGTTTGTATCGAGCCTTGGAGCTCTTTGCCGGCATATTCCGGTGTGGTTACTGATTTGGAGAAACAGGACAATCTGATTTCTCTGGAAGCAGGCAAGACTTACGAGAATCGATGGTCTATCAGCTGTGAATAAGCATAGGTTGCTAGAAACGTATAGAAGAGAGTATAAGGAGACGAATGTATGTCTTTTAGAAAGAAATTAGTTGCAGGTTTGTTATCTGCTTGTATGGCGGTTTCGACTTTTGCAATGAATCCCATTCCGGTTGCTGCAGCCACAAAGACGGTGACGGTATGTATCGACCCGGGCCATGGCGGTTCTAATATGGGTGCCCAGTATAAGAATCTGAATGAAAAGGATATTACACTACAGATTGCTTTGGCTATGTACCAGGAGCTTTCTAAATACGAAGGTGTGAATATCGTGATGACCAGAGTAGATGATACGGAGTTATCTCTGGCACAAAGAGCGGAGATTGCCAAAGCAAATAATGCTGACTTTTTGTACAGCATTCACTTAAATGCCAGTGTGGAGCACAATTTCTTCGGTTCCGAGATTTGGACCTCCTGCTACGGGAATTACTATGCAAAGGGAGCTGCTTTTGGACAGTTAGAATTAGCTGAACTTTCAGCTTTGGGTATTTACTCCAAAGGTGTAAAGAGCAAAATCAATGGTACCTTATCAGCAGATTACTATGGTGTCATCAAGAATTCTGTAGAACGAAAGATTCCGGCAGTCATTATTGAACACTGTTATATGGATGAGACAGTAGATGATGCAATCTTTAGAAATACAGAAGCCCTTGGTAAGGCAGATGCTACCGCTGTAGCAAAGTATTTTGGCCTGAAATCCAAGACTTTGGGTGTGGACTATAAGAAATACCCTAAGCCATCTGTAAAGGCTTCTAAGGCAGCTAGAGTGCAAGATGAGACACCTCCGGAAGTGAGCAGTATCGCTTTTAATTCCTATAATGAAGCTGCAGGAACTGTAAATATCCATATTGCAGCACAGGATAGTCAGTCACCGATTATTTATTATAATTACTCCATAGATGGTGGTAAGACTTGGACGAGACTTAGTCCTTGGCTTGCAGGCGCTGAAGCAGATATTGATATCAAGGCGCCACATGGTAGCACCATGATTTTCAATGTTTGGAATCAGTATGAGAAGTGCAGTTACAGTAATTCCATTACTTTTTAGTATTTATATTTAGTAAGAAAATAGTTTTAGAGCTATGGTATAACAAATAGAAACGCCAGTGCATTGGGCACTGGCGTTTTTCATGCCTAAAGGCGTTATGTACATTTTACTGAATCGGAACAATCTGTCCGTTTGGATCTACTGCCACAGCTACACCTGCTTCGTTACATACATAGGTGATGTTGCCGATGACGTAGTTACGGTTGATAACCATATGTCCTTTTTCGTCGAATACACAAGGCACTTTATTGATTACCACTGCCTGATTTACTACCATATGTCCATCAGGGGCTACATAAACCGTACCTGCTTCTGTAGGAAGTAAGGTGTTGGTTACAAGCTTACCTGTTGCAGGATCGAAGTAGAAGGTGAGTCCATTAATAACCTGGAAGCCTACCTGCATCTTGCCTGTTGCATCGAAGTAGTAGGTAGCACCATCGATTACCTGTACACCTGTTACAAGCTGTCCGCCTGCAGGAGTGAAGTAGTATACGTTTGTGCCATCTCCGATGAATCCTGTTTTTTGTGCGCCGGTAGCTGGATCAAAGTAATAGGTCTGATCCCCAATCTTTACAAAACCTACCTGCATAAGGCCATCGTTGTTAAAGAAGTAGTTGTTTTTCTCAATGGTAGCGTAGCCGGTTACCATATGACCGTCAGTTGGGTCTAAGTAGTAACGGTTAGGTAGGTCTCCTAAGAAACCATGTACCATCTTACCATCAGCCGGGTTGAAGTAGAACTTCTGGCCATTGATGGTCTGCCATGCAGTCTGCATAAGACCTTTTTCATTAAACAAATATGCATTCTTATCGATTGCGTTGAGGCCTACAAGCATAGCACCACTGGTGGGGTCAAAGTAGCGAACACCATCTTCCAGTCCGAGCCATCCGGTATGCATCTTGCAGCCATTTGCACCATCGAAATAGTACTGGAAATCGCCAACAGTAATGAGACCGTTTCGTACATGGTATGCTTCATCGAAATAGTAGCGGTCTTTATCAATCTGCTGAAGACCAACATAAGCGTGACCATCTTCAGGAGATAAGTAGTAGGTACCGGCTTCATCTGCAAACCAACCGGTATTCATATGGAAAGCATCATCCATATGGAAACGAAGACCGGAATAGTCTACCCATCCACGCTGGAGACGATAGTTATTGTAGAAATAAGTGAATTCGCCACGTTTTGCAAATCCTACCGGGAGGATAAGTCCGGCATAATCTTTGTTCATCCAGTTCATATCGACTCTGGATGGAACACCGGCTACGGAACCGTTGGAAGAGTACTGCCAAATGGAATATCCCGGCACGTCACAAGCTCCTGCATACTGAGCAATCCAATAATCATAACGTAAGTTAGGAGTTACATGAGCTCGGAAAAAGTTGCGATACGTATATACAATAGGAGTGTATCCGGCAGATGCGATTACATCACAGAACTGATTACACATTTCTGTGAAGGTATTTGGGTCAATACCTGCCTGAGATCTATCTTCGATATCAAAAGCAATCGGGAAGTTTACATTATACGGTTCAATCCACTGGAGTACCAGGTTTGCTTCATTGATGGCTTCTTCTACGGAATGCGCGTAGGAGTAGATATAAACGCCGGTGCGTACGCCACAGGCCTGCGCATTGGTAATGTTTTCTGCAAAGCGAGGGTCTACGCCACTTTTGGTACTGCCTACCTTGATAAAGGTATAGCTGACGCCGGAAGCTGCTACAGAACCCCAATCGATACCTCCGTTATATTTGCTGACGTCGATGCCAAGGACAGCTGCTCTGGCGGTAGAAACCGGTGTAAGAGCCATGACTGCAGCAAGGCCCAGCGCCATGACAGATTTTCTGAATGATTTTGTAAAATACTTTGATAGCACGAATCTAAATCCTCCTAGTTTTTTTAAATCAACACTACTTTATTCTAACAAAAAAGCCCTGCTTATTACAAGGAATAAGCAGGACTTTATTTGGATTAATTTGCTTTTTTTAGATTCTTTTGAGCAGTAGACAGCATCAGCTTGATTCGGTTCAGCTGGTTTACCTCACTGGCACCCGGATCAAAGTCGATGGCAACCACGTTAGACATAGGATAACGTCTACGAAGCTCTTTGATAACACCTTTTCCCACTACGTGGTTTGGCAGGCAACCAAAAGGCTGGCAACATACAATGTTTTCTGTGCCACCTTTGATCAACTCTACCATTTCACCGGTAAGGAACCATCCTTCACCGGTTTGGTTACCAATACTTACGATTGGTTTCGCGTATTCTACGATATCGTAGATGCTGGTAGGTGGTTCAAAGTGGACGCTATTTTTAAATGCTTTGGTAGCTCCTTTACGCAGGGCTTCTAAGGCATTGATGCCAAGCTTACAGAATCTGGCGGTACGCTTGCTGGTACCCAGGTAATCTGCTTTGTAAATCTGATTGTAGAAGCAGTAGAGCATAAAGTCTAACAGGTCAGGGCATACAGCCTCGGCGCCTTCCTGCTCTAGTAAGTCTACTAAGTGGTTATTAGCAGATGGCATGAACTTCACAAGAATCTCACCTACGATACCAACTCTAGGTTTCTTAATGTCCAGAATCGGAATCTGATCGAAATCTTCCACGATTGCTTTACACATACGTTGGAACTTAAGGAAGTTCATATGTTTTGCAGTCACAAAGTCGATGCATTCTTTTTTCCATTTTTCATGGACTGCATTGACGCTTCCTTCGGTAGCTTCATAAGGACGCATACGGTATACGCATCTCATGAAGATATCACCAAATACAGCAGCATAAGCGGCTCTGGTTAAAAGCTCTAAGTTAATATCGAAACCAGGGTTGCTTTCGATACCACCAAGGTTCAGAGAAATGACAGGAATCTGTTCTAGGCCTGCTTTCTTCAAGGCTCTACGGATGAAGCCTACATAGTTGGTAGCACGGCATCCACCACCGGTCTGAGTCATAATAACAGCTGTTTTGTTTACGTCATAATTGCCGGAGGTGACAGCGTCGATAATCTGGCCAACTACCATCATGGATGGGTAGCAAGCGTCGTTATTGACATATTGAGTACCTACATCAATCGCATGTCGATTGTCATTTGGCAGAAGCTCTAAGTGATAGCCGCAAGCAGCCATGGCAGGAGCTAACATGTCAAAATGAATTGGTGACATCTGAGGTACCAGGATGGTGTAGTCTTTCCTCATTTCTTTGGTAAAGCTTACCTTCTCAATAGCACTGGTACGGATGGTGCGCTTCATATTTCTCTGCTTACGTACGCGGATAGCGGCAAGTAGAGAGCGGATTCGAATTCTGGCTGCACCTAAGTTATTGACTTCATCAATCTTTAGACAGGTATAGACTTTGTCAGATCCTACCAGGATATCGCTAACCTGATCGGTGGTAACAGCATCCAGACCGCAACCGAAACTGTTCAGCTGAATCATATCCAGGTCATCACGCATTTTGACATAGCTTGCTGCAGCATAGAGTCTACTATGATACATCCACTGGTCGGATACGATAAGTGGTCTTTCCGGTGCTGCTAAGTGAGAGATGGAATCCTCAGATAGTACTGCAAGACCGTAGGTATTGATCAGCTCTGGGATACCGTGATTGATTTCAGGGTCCACATGGTATGGTCTGCCGGCTAGTACGATACCGTGAGTGCCTGTCTTTTCCATCCAGGCAATGGTTTCTTCGCCCTTTTGCTGGATATCAAAACGGACATTTTCCAGTTCTTCCCATGCTTCGTCTACAGCTTCGCTGATTTCGGCGTGGGAGAGGTTTGTGAATTCTTTATATAGGGCTTGTTTAATGGTCTTAGGGCTTTCGAAACTCATAAATGGATTCGAGAATTTGACCTTGCCCTGACCGATTTCATCTACGTTATTCTTGATGTTCTCAGAATAAGAAGTGACAATCGGACAATTGTAATGGTTATTGGCTTCTTTAAACTCCTTACGCTCATAGAAGAGGGCAGGATAGAAGATGAAATCTACATTTTCGTGAATGAGCCATGCCACGTGTCCATGGGCTAACTTCGCCGGGTAGCATTCGCTTTCACTAGGAATAGACTCAATACCCAGTTCATAAATCTTATGGGTACTGGTAGGGGACAATACCACCTGGTAACCAAGTTTGGTAAAGAAGGTAAACCAGAATGGATAGTCTTCGTACATATTCAAAACACGCGGAATACCTACTGAACCGCGAGGTGCTTTGTCTGCAGTTAGTGGTACGTAATGACTGAAGATACGTTTCATCTTATAGTCATACAGGTTTGGAATACCTGCGGCGTTCTTTTGTTTACCAAGACCACGCTCACAACGGTTACCGGAGATAAACTGTCTACCACCGGAGAATTTATTTATGGTGAGACGGCAATGGTTGGTACAGCCCTGGCATTTTGCCATGCTGGTGGTGAATTCCAAAGAACGAATATCCTCAATGGAAAGCATAGTTGTGCCTTTTTCGCCACCCTGATGGTAACGTTCTTTGGCGATAAGACCACATCCGAATGCACCCATGATACCAGCAATATCAGGACGAACTGCCTGACATCCGGAAATCTTTTCGAAGCTTCGAAGGACAGCGTCATTGTAGAAAGTACCACCCTGTACTACGACGTTTTTACCTAAATCTTTGGCAGAGGATACTTTGATAACCTTAAATAATGCGTTTTTGATTACGGAGTACGCAAGACCTGCGGAGATGTCTTCTACAGAGGCACCTTCTTTTTGAGCCTGCTTTACTTTGGAATTCATAAATACGGTACAACGTGTACCCAAATCAATAGGATGCTCTGCAAAAAGGGCAGCTTTGGCAAAGTCCTGTACAGAATAATTCAGGCTCTTTGCAAAGGTTTCGATAAAGGAACCGCAACCGGAAGAACAAGCTTCATTTAACTGTACGCTATCTACAGTCTGGTTCTTGATTTTGATACATTTCATATCCTGGCCGCCAATGTCCAGGATGCAGTCTACTTCCGGATTGAAGAAAGCAGCAGCATAGTAGTGTGCAACTGTCTCTACTTCACCTTCATCCAGCATAAGGGCAGCTTTTAAAAGCGCTTCGCCGTAACCTGTGGAGCAGGAGTGCACAATTTTAGCACCTTCCGGAAGAAGCTTATAAATCTCTTCGATGGAAGAAATAGCGGTTTTTAAAGGACTACCGTTATTGTTACTATAGAAGGAATATAATAGAGAGCCGTCTTCTCCTACTAAAGCTACTTTGGTAGTGGTAGAACCGGCATCGATTCCTAAATAGCAATTTCCTTTATAACTTGCTAAATCCCCTGTTTCAACATGGGCTTTGCCATGACGGTCCTTGAAGGCATCATAATCCTCCTGAGAAGCGAAAAGTGGCTCCATACGTGCAACTTCAAAATCCATCTTAATGCCGCCGGAAAGCTTATCCATCATATCTTTCAGACTGAAGGAAACTTCTTCTTTCGCATTGAGAGCAGATCCCATAGCTGCGAAAAGATGGGAGTTGTCTAAGTCGATGGTATGCTCCTCATCTAATTTCAATGTTCTGATAAAAGCAGCCTTTAATTCAGATAAGAAGTGAAGAGGGCCACCTAAAAAGGCAACATGGCCACGGATTGGCTTACCGCAGGCAAGACCGGAAATAGTCTGGTTGACTACAGCCTGGAAAATGGATGCGGAAAGATCTGGCTTCGTAGCACCTTCATTGATGAGTGGCTGAATATCAGATTTGGCAAATACACCGCATCTGGCTGCAATGGTATATAAGCTCTTATAGTCTTTTGCATATTCATTCAGGCCGGAAGCATCAGTCTGTAAAAGAGATGCCATTTGGTCGATAAAAGAACCTGTACCACCGGCACAGATTCCGTTCATACGCTGTTCGATATTTCCGTTTTCAAAATAGATAATTTTCGCGTCCTCACCACCAAGTTCGATGGCAACGTCAGTTTTAGGCGCCTGTTTTTGAAGCGCAGTGCTGACTGCGATTACTTCCTGTACGAATGGCACACCCAGGTGATTGGATAAAGTAAGACCGCCGGAACCGGTAATCATAGGGTGTACAGTTACATTTCCTGTTTTTGTAAAAGCGAGAGAAAGCAACTCGGTTAAGGTTTCTTGTATATTGGCATAATGGCGTTTGTAATCTGCAAAAACCAAAGTCTCGTTCTCGTCCAGTAAAGCGATTTTTACTGTAGTAGAACCGATATCAATGCCAAGGGTGTAATTGTTATTGCTCATACTTACCTCCAAATTACATTCGGAAACTATTATAAGGCAATGGAGTGCGAAAATCAAATCTCTCTACTTATTATAAGGGGTTTCACAATGTTTACTTTTAGGTGCCAAAATGGTATTATATCTGTTATCTGTGGGTAGTATGCCCAATCGCAATTATGGAGGCTTAAATGGAGAATTTTATCAACAAATTAGAGCGCAAAATAGGCCGTTATGCCATTCCGAATCTGATTAATTATTTCGTAATCGCTTATGTGGCATCTACGATTTTATGTATTATTCCAATCAAACAGTATCATCCTTTAGTTGGAGCTTATAACACGAATTTTTACAACCTGTTTTTGGCTCTTGATTTTTCAAAAATCGCTACAGGACAGGTGTGGAGACTGATTACTTTCATTTTGGCTCCGGGAGATTTAACCAGTGGTATTGGCATTTTGTTTTTTGTCATTACGGTACATTTGTACTATTTATTCGGTCACTCCTTAGAGAGAGCGTGGGGGAGCTTCCGCTTCAATCTGTATTTTGTGGGTGGTATTGTTCTCACATTACTGGCTGAACTGATTGTGTTTGTTGCATCCGGTTATACCCTGTATTTCTATGGAGACGGTTTGAATTATGTGTATGAAACCATGTTCTTTGCGTTTTGTACTCTGTTTCCAAATGAGACCTTTTTGTTGTATTTCGTTATTCCTATTAAGGCGAAATACTTAGCCGTCATTGATGGTATTTTCATGGTGGTACGTATCCTGCAGTATATGGCCAACGGATACTACTCCAGGGGAGTAGCAATCATGGTAGCTATGTTGAACTTTGCTATATTCTTCTATATGTATAAGGGACTATCCAGATTTAGTCCTAAGCAGATGCACAGAAGAAGCGAGTTTAGAAGACAAACATCTGATAGAGTAAATCATCGTACCGGTGTGGCAAAACACAAATGCGCTGTATGTGGACGCACCAGTGAAACCAATCCGGAATTAAGCTTCCGTTTTTGCAGTAAATGCAATGGTAATTATGAATACTGTGAAGAACACATTTTTACACACACACATGTAGAATAGGAAAAGTATGGATAAAGAATTATTATTTGGAAAAACCTTGGAATTTGTAAAAAAGACAGCAAAGAACCAGGGAAATGTCATCAGTGAAGAACAGATAACTACGGCATTTGCTCCACTTCATTTGGAAGAAGAGCAGATGCAGATGGTATATGACTATCTGAAAAAGCAAGCCATTGGAATCGGAGATCCTTTGGCAGACGAAGAGTATTTAAGCACAGAAGAAGTGGACTACTTGAAAGAGTATGAAGAATCTCTCAAGGCTTTCGAAGATGCCACCGATGGAGAGAAACAAGCTACCTTTTTATCTGCTATGGCAGGAGATAAAAACGCAAGAAACCGTCTTATCGAAATCTTTTTGCCAAAGGTACCGGAGTTTGCCAGACTCTATAGCGGACAGGGTGTCTTGATCGAAGACCTGATTGGTCAGGGCAACATGGCCCTTAGCGAAGGTGTAAACATGCTGAATGCTATGGAAAATGCCCAGGAAGCCGAGGGTATGCTTGTGAAAATGATGATGGATGCCATGGAAGAACTGGTGAGTGAAACCTATGAAACCCATCAGGGTGATGAGGAGATGTTGAAGAAAATCAACCAAATCGCGAAACAGGCAAAGGATCTTTCAGAAGAACTGAGAAGAGATGTGACGATTGAAGAATTGGCAGAAGAGACGAAAATCCCTGCGGAAGAAATCGAAGAAGCTTTTCGAATCAGTGGGTTTGCAATTGAAGGAATCGAAGGAAACAAAAATCAATGACATCTACCAGCTATGAAGCATTCAAATACACCATAAGTGATACTTCAAATATCTATATTGGCAGTAAGTTCTCCTACGAAGAATTGCTTCTAAACAAAGAAATTAATTTTAAATTTAAGAATATCGTAGAACGCTATATTTTGGCACAGACGACAGGGGATACTACTATTGAAAGTGATCTGTATTTCATGGACGAGAAGAGCTTATCCTATCAGACGTACCAACAACTGAGAGCCAAAGTAAAAGTGAACGTAAAGGTTGAAAAGAAACACCTGTTACGGAAACCGGAACTGGTTCATGAAGAACAGATTATGAAGGTGAGTGACTTGGTGAAGCTCTCAGCGACAGAAAAAAGAAATAAAGACATGGTGATTTGCGAACTGATTTTACCTAAAATTGCCTTACTTGGTTTCACCCTATAGTTTTTCGCAAGAATCTGGGATGAATGGCAAAGGAGAAAAAGTACATGAGAATACAGGACTGTATGGCTTACGAAGAATTGCATAGAGAAGACTTAAGTGACATTGAGTCAAAAGGCTATTTGCTTCGCCATAAAAAGACAGGTGCTCGTGTAGTGCTCATGGAAAATAAAGACGAAAATAAAGTCTTTTATATAGGATTTCGTACACCTCCGGTTGATTCTACCGGTGCTGCGCACATTGTTGAGCACACGGTGCTATGTGGGTCCAAAGAGTTCCCTATCAAAGATCCTTTCGTGGAACTGGTAAAGGGAAGTCTTAATACGTTTTTAAATGCCATGACCTATCCGGATAAAACAGTATTTCCGGTAGCAAGTTGCAATGCAAAGGATTTTCAAAATCTGATGCATATATATTTGGATGCTGTTTTTTATCCAAACATTTATAAAGAAAAGAAAATCTTTATGCAGGAAGGCTGGCATTATGAACTGGAGCATCCGGAAGACCAGCTTACCTTGAATGGTGTGGTTTACAGTGAAATGAAAGGCGCCTTTTCCTCTCCGGATGATGTATTGGAAAGACAGATTTTGAATTCTCTGTTCCCGGATAATGCTTACGGTTTTGAAAGTGGCGGTGATCCGGATGAGATTCCGGAACTTTCCTATGAAAAATTCCTGGATTTTCATCGCAGATATTATCATCCGTCGAACTGCTATATTTATCTCTATGGGGATATGGATATGGCGGAAAAATTGCAGTTCATAGACGAACATTACTTATCTAAGTTTGAAGAACAGCCTATCGACTCCACCATTGCGGAGCAGAAGGCTTTTACCAAAATACAGGAAGTTTCCTGCCCGTATTCGATTTCTGAATCCGAGTCAGAAAAGAATAATACCTATCTGGCGTTAAATAAAGTAGTAGGAGATACCTTAGACCCTGAACTATACATGGCATTCCAGATTTTGGATTATGCCCTTTGCTCTGCACCGGGTGCACCACTAAAACAGGCCATGCTGGATGCAGGTATCGGGAAGGATGTATATAGCATTTTTGACGAAGGCGTGAAACAGCCATATTTTTCTGTGATTGCGCAAAATGCTGATGCAGACCAAAAAGATGCTTTTATGCGTATCTATGAAGAAACGCTATCCCGTATCGTGAAAGAGGGAATTGAAAAGAAAGCATTAGAAGCAGCACTGAATCATTATGATTTTAAGTTCAGAGAGCAGGACTTTGGCTCATATCCAAAGGGCTTGATGTACGGTCTTCAAATGTTGGACACCTGGCTCCATGAAGATGACAAGCCTTTTATACATTTAGACGTTTTGCGTACCATTAGCAGCTTACGTCAGCGTATGGAAGAAGGCTATTTCGAGAAGCTGATAGAGGAAAAACTCCTGAAGAATCCTTTTGGCAGCTTCGTTACCTTGGTACCTGAAAAAGGACTCACTACCAGGAGAGAAAAAGCACTGGAAGACAAACTGGCAAAGAAACTGGCCGGCATGAGTGAACAGGAAAAACTGACGCTGGTAAAAGAAACAGAAGAACTGAAAGAATACCAAATGGCCCCGGATGATCCTGAGGCATTAAAGTGTATTCCAAGGCTTACTAGAGAAGACCTGAATAAAAAGGCAAGAGAGATTATTTATAAAGAGCATACCTTCGATGGAGTACCCGGTCTTTTGCATGAGGTAGATACACATGAAATCGGTTATTTCAGACTACTCTTTGATTGCAAGGATGTGTCCACAGAAGACTTTATCTACATTCCTATTTTGAAAGCAACCCTAGGAATGATGGACACAACCAATTATGCGTATGCTGACTTGTATCATGAGATTCACTGTAAAACCGGTGGAATGGGGACATATATCTCCAGCTTTGTGAAAATAGATAAATTGGATGAATACAAGATTACGTTTGACGTGAGAGTTAAGGCTATGTATCATCAGCTGCCTGAAGCTTTAGACTTCATGAAGGAAGTAATCTTTGAAACGAAGTTTGATGACACCAAGAGATTACAGGAAATCATCAATGAAATCCATTCCAGAGCGCAGTCCGACGTGATGAGTGCAGGACATGTAATCGCAATTGCAAGGGCTATCTCTTATCAGTCCAAGGCAGGCAAATGCGCGGAAATCCTCAATGGTGTAGATCAGTTTAGAATGATTGAACATCTGACCAGCCATTTTGAGGAAGAGAAGGATGCACTGGTTGCCAGACTAAATAAGCTTCGCCGCCGTATTTTTAGACCGGAGAACTTGTTTGTGGATTATATTGCAGAGCCGGAAGGATTGCCTGTAATAGAGGAACACTTCCATGTAATAAAGGATGCTTTATATACGGATCCGATGGAACAGGAAAACTGTTATATTCCTTTGGCAGAACGTAAAAATGAGGGCTTTACCTCGGCTTCCCAAGTACAATATGTGGCTGTGGCAGGTAATTTCAAAAAGAGCAATTTGCCATACACCGGTGCGCTGAGAGCCTTAAAAGTGATGCTAAGCTACGATTATTTCTGGAATGAAATTCGTGTGCTTGGTGGCGCATATGGGTGCATGTGTAATTTCAATCGTACCGGCAATACCTTTTTTGCCACCTATCGGGATCCTAATCTGAGACGTTCCTTAGAGGTGTTTGAAGGTACGGCAGAGTATATTCGAAACTTTGAAGATACGGAGGAAAACCGTAATCAGCTTACCCAGTATGTTATAAGTGCTATAGGAGATTTGGATGTACCTAAGAGTGCGAGGGAGAAGGGGGACTATGGTCTTTCCTGTTATATGACAAACATAACATACGATATGATTCAAAAAGAACGAGATGAACTTTTGCAGGTGACTGTTCCACAGATTCAAAAGCTTGCGGACTATCTCACTGCCATGTCTGATTCGGAATGCTTGTGCGTGCTTGGGTCGGAAGAAAAAATCAAGGCGGAAAAAGAGCTTTTTATGGAGATTACACCGATGTTTACGGTGTAATGTAGGAGGGAATATGAAAAAGACAAAAATAGCGCTGATTTTAATGAGTTGCTTATTACTGACCGGCTGCGGAAACAGTGCGGATTCTGCCAGTTCTTCGGCATATACGGGAAGTAACTTTGCAGTATCCTCAAAGAGTGCGGCTCCGGAAATGGCAGATGAAGCTGCAGCAGATAGTTTTACGGATTCTGATGCAACCGGTGGTGCTGAGACTGTGGCACAAAATCCGCAGCAGGGACGGAAACTGATTACTACCTTGAGACTCAATGCGGAATCAGAGAATCTAGCTGAGAGCCTTACTGCAGTAGAAAATAAAGTAACAGAATTAGGCGGATATATTCAGTCCAGCGATACCAGCTATGCTTCTTACTATAATGAGTATGACAGAGGCGGACAAAGCACTTACCTGGTGCTTCGAATTCCGGCAGATAAGCTGGATGCTTTCTTGGAATGTGTAGAAAGTGCTACAAATATCACCAACAAATCTACATCTGTAGAGGACGTAACTCTGCAATACGTAGACCTGGAAAGCCATAAGTCAGCCTTGCTTGCAGAAGAAGCAAGATTACAGGAACTGATGGAACAGGCCGAAACCATCGAAGACTTGATTACCATTGAAGATAAACTGGCTGATGTGAGATATCAGTTAGAAAGCATGGAATCACAGATTCGCACCTATGATAATCAGATTGATTACAGCACCGTTTATCTGGATATCACAGAAGTGAACCGTACTACATCTAAACCGCAAACTACTTGGGAAAGAATGGTTAGTGGCTTTGGCGATAGCCTATATGGTGTAGGAATCGGCATCAGAGATTTCTTTGTGGGAGTAGTAATCTATCTTCCTTACATTGTGGTATGGGGACTGATCATTCTTTGCGTTGTGCTGATTATAAAGAAAGTACATAAGAAGAAAACAAAACCTGTTACAAATCAAGTAAGTAAACCGGAACAGATCGTATTGGGAAAAACAAAAACAGATACGAATGCAGAAGAAAAGGGAGATTTTTCTGCTGCAAATGAAGAGAGTAAATAATATGTCAGAATACAAAGCAGGATTCTGTGCGCTGGTGGGCAGACCAAATGTGGGAAAGTCCACGTTGATGAACCGATTGATTGGAATGAAGATTGCCATTACTTCCAGCAAACCACAGACCACCAGAAATAAAATCCAGACCGTATATACCGACGAAGAAAGACAGATTGTCTTTTTGGATACACCGGGAATTACCAAGGCAAAAAATAAACTTGGGGATTATATGGTAAAGGTCGCAGTAAATACTTTACAGGAAGTCGATGTAGTGCTTTACCTGGTAGAGCCTTCCGACTATATTGGCGCTGCGGAACAGGAGATACTAAAACAACTGGGCAAAATAAAAACACCCGTTATCTTAGTGATTAATAAGATTGATACGGTAAAACAGGAACAGGTAGTCGCTTGTATCAATACTTATAAAGATTGTTATGATTTTGCAGAAATTGTTCCATTGTCTGCGAAGGCCGGTGAGAATACAGATCATTTAATCGAAGTGATTCATTCTTATTTGCCACAGGGGGAGGCTTTTTATGATGAAGACACCATTACCAATCAGCCTGAAAGACAGATTGTGGCAGAACTGATTCGTGAAAAAGCTTTGACTTGCCTTAGCGATGAGATTCCACATGGTATTGCTGTTGTGACAGAGTCCATGAAGTTTCGCAAAGATATCTGTGATGTGCAAGCGACCATCGTTTGTGAGCGTGACTCTCACAAGGGAATCATCATTGGAAAACAGGGCGCGATGCTGAAGAAAATCGGCACCATGGCCAGAAGAGATATCGAGGAACTCTTGGAGTGCAGAGTCAATCTTCAACTTTGGGTGAAGGTGAAAAAAGACTGGCGTGATGAAGAACTTTGGATGAAGAACTTCGGTTACAACATGAAGGACGTATAAATGCAGGACCAGTTGAAAGTCCATGGGGTGGTACTAAAGGCTATGCCTGTGGGAGAGTACGACAAAGTACTCACGATTTTGACAAAAGAAAAAGGAAAAATCAGTGCTTTTTCCAGAAATGCTCGTAGGATGAATAATAAGCTGATGGCGGTATCGAACCCGTTTTGTACGGGGGAATTTGCTCTGTATCCGGGACGGAACGCATATACCGTTACCGGCGCAGAGGTTCAGTTCTTTTTTGAAGAACTTCGAGATGATATGGAAGCCATGGCCTATGGCACTTACTTTTTGGAAATTGCGGATTATTATACCAGGGAAAATAACGATGAGATGGAGATGATGAATCTTTTGTTTTTCACGTTACGTGCCCTTGTGAAAAAGAGAATATCCTATCCACTGATTCGAGCTATTTATGAGTGTAAAGCATTGGTTGTAAATGGTGAGTTTCCGGGGATCCCCAGTCATATGGAAGTTTGTCCGGCTACAGCGTTGGCTGTGGAACGCATTGTGACCACAGAACCGAAGGCTTTGTATTCCTTTGACTTATCCAAAGAGGCATTGGAGGAATTACAAGAGGTTGCCCAAAAAGACTTACAAGAAATCCTGCATCATACATTTAAGAGTTTGCAGTTTTTAGAATCCTTGCTATAATGTGAATTGCTGTGATTTCGCAGTAGGTTTATGTTGGAGGAGACATGATGTACAGAAAAATAGCAGTCAGTCTTTTGATTTGCCTGGGTATACTTATGGCAGGCTGCGGAGAAGCAAAAGTAAATAACACCACCTTGTCCATATCTTCAAAAGGCGAGGTGACACAGAATATCATAGAGCCATTTTCAGCAGAAGATGGAAGTTTAGACGAGCTAAAGAGTATGGTTCTATCTGAAATTGCCGGTTTTGCCGGAGAAGGAAAAGAAGCCATTTCTTTAAAGAAAATAGAACAGCAGGAAGCAAATGTGCATTTGCTGATGACATATCCTTCCGTGGAGAGTTTTTCCGCATTTGAAAATGGTAAAGTGGACAGTAGCGATTTAGCTACTTGTTTTTATGGAACTGTGGAACAGGCTTTTCAGGATGGTCTTGTTGGAACCGTTACACTATATGAAGATGGGGATCAGACCAAATCTTTCATCAATACAGAAACATTGAAAACCAGGGGTGACAGTCATGTATTTATCTATGATAATGCCCTGAATAATTCTTTACCCATTACCATCAGTCTTCCTCATAAGATTGCATATGCAACAGAAGGCATTAAAGTGGATGGAAAGAATGCATATATAGAAAAAGAAGCCGGCACATTGATCATGATTGTGACCAAATAGCCCAAGGAGGAGAAAGATGGAAAAAACACTTGAGAAAATCAAAGCACTATGTCAGTCCAGAGGTTTTATTTATCCTGGTTCTGATATCTATGGCGGACTTGCCAATACCTGGGATTACGGTAACCTGGGTGTAGAACTGAAAAATAATGTAAAACGCGCTTGGTGGCAGAAGTTCATCCAGGAGAGCCCATACAACGTAGGTGTGGACTGCGCAATCCTGATGAATCCTCAGACTTGGGTAGCATCCGGTCACTTGGCTGGTTTCTCCGATCCTTTAATGGATTGTAAAGAATGCCACGAAAGATTCCGTGCAGACCAGATTATCGAGAAATATGCAGAAGAAAACGGCATTGCATTAGACAAACCAATCGATGCATTCTCTCAGGAAGAGATGAAAGCATTTATCGAAGATCACAACGTACCATGCCCAACTTGCGGAAAACATAACTTTACAGATATTCGTCAGTTCAACCTGATGTTTAAGACTTTCCAGGGTGTTACAGAAGATGCGAAGAATGCAGTATATCTTCGTCCGGAAACAGCACAGGGTATCTTTGTAAACTTTAAAAACGTACAGCGTACTTCCAGAAAGAAAGTACCTTTTGGTATCGGCCAGGTAGGTAAATCTTTCCGTAATGAGATTACACCTGGTAACTTCACTTTCCGTACCCGTGAATTTGAACAGATGGAATTGGAATTCTTCTGCAAACCGGGTACTGATTTAGAGTGGTTCCAGTACTGGAGAGGCTTCTGTAGAGATTGGCTCATCAGCCTTGGTATCAAAGAAGACGAGATGCGTCTGCGTGATCATGATCCTGCAGAGCTTGCTTTCTACTCCAAGGGTACAACAGATATTGAGTATTTATTCCCATCCATCGGTTGGGGTGAACTCTGGGGTATCGCAGATCGTACTGATTACGACCTTGGCAGACATCAGGAGACTTCCGGTCAGGATTTAACCTACTTCGATGATGAGACCAACGAGAAATACTTACCATACGTTATCGAGCCTTCACTTGGTGCAGATCGTGTGGTTCTGGCATTCCTTTGCGCAGCATATGATGAAGAAGAATTAGAGGGCGGTGATGTCCGTACTGTAATGCACTTCCATCCGGCAATTGCACCAGTCAAGATTGGTGTGTTACCACTTTCTAAGAAATTAAATGAAGGCGCTGAAAAAGTATTTGCAGAGCTTTCTAAGAAATACAATTGTGAATTCGACGATAGAGGCAATATCGGTAAGAGATATCGTAGACAGGATGAGATTGGTACTCCTTTCTGCATCACATATGACTTCGATTCCGAAGAAGACCACAAAGTAACCGTACGTTTCCGTGATTCTATGGAGCAGGTACGTGTGGCAATTGATGAATTGGATGCATTCTTCGCAGATAAATTCACATTCTAAGACTGTTTAAAGGAGTAACAGACATGAGACAATTTACCGCTAATGAACTGCGTAAGACATGGAAGCAGTTTTATATTGATCGTGGCCATGTGGATGTAGGGGCTGTTTCCCTTGTATCCGATGGTTCCACAGGTGTTATGTTTAACGTTGCAGGTATGCAGCCACTTATGCCATATCTGCTTGGTAAAAAGCATCCACTTGGTACCAGACTTTGTAACGTGCAGGGATGTGTACGTACCAATGATATCGATTCCGTTGGAGATAAGAGCCACGTTACCTTCTTTGAAATGATGGGTAGCTGGTCTCTTGGAGACTACTTCAAAGAAGATCGTTGCAAATGGAGCTTTGAACTTTTAACAGAAGTGTTTGGCTTTGATGCAGATCACCTGGCAGCTACTGTATTTGCCGGCGACGAAAATGCACCGAGAGATGAAGAAGGTGCGAAGTTCCGTATTGCCTCCGGATTCAAAAAAGAGAATATTTATTATCTTCCTGCAGAGGATAACTGGTGGGGATTAGAGTATGGTCCATGTGGCCCGGATAGTGAGATGTTCTACATCGCGGATAAACCGGATTGCGGCCCTAATTGCGGCCCTGGATGTGACTGCGGTAAGTATACCGAGCTTGGTAACGATGTATTCATGCAGTACGAGAAACATCAGGATGGTACTTTAACTCCTCTTGCACAGAAAAACGTAGATACCGGTTGGGGCTTAGAGCGTATTTTGGCATTCTTAAACGGCACAAAGGACGTTTATCAGACAGATCTGTTTACACCGGCTATTGCATTTATTGAAAAAGAGAGCAATACCAAATACGGTCAGGATGAGAAAACCACAAAATCCATGCGTATCTTAGCAGATCACATTCGTACTTCTGTGATGCTGATTGGTGATGAAGCAAAACTTCTTCCAAGTAATGCAGGCGCAGGCTACGTATTACGTCGTTTGATTCGTCGTGCAGTAAGACATGCTAGAGCATTAGGCTTAAATAAAGACCAGATTATCAAACTGGCTACCATTTATATTGATGAAGTATATGCAGAAAGCTATCCACTTCTTGTAAAGAACCGTGAGTTCGTTTTAACAGAGCTGCAGCGTGAAATCGCTAGATTCGAAAGCACTCTGGAAAACGGTATGAAAGAATTCCGTAAGATTCTGGATAAAGCTACTGAAGCAGGCGTAAAAGAGCTTAGTGGAAAAGAAGCATTCTTCTTATATGACACCTATGGATTCCCAATCGAACTTACCGTAGAACTTGCCGGAGAAGAGGGACTTACCGTAGATGAAAAAGGCTTTGCTGAAGCAATGGAAGAGCAGAAACAGAAAGCAAGAGATAATCAGAGCTTCTCTGCAACTCTTTCTACCGGTGCCGGCCTTTTTGACAACTTAGGTCAGGACGTACAGACTAACTTTGTAGGCTATACACAGTTACAGGCTGATGGAAAAATCCTTGCTATGGCAGGAGAAGAATCTTTAGTAGATACCTTAACAGAAGGTCAAAACGGTACAATCCTTACAGATGTGACACCTTTCTATGGTACTATGGGTGGTCAGGTAGGTGATACCGGTGTGATTTTAGCTGACAACGCAGAATTCAAGGTAACCGAAACCATTCATGTGGCAGGTGGCAGAACAGCCCATGTGGGTACAGTAGTGTCCGGAAGCTTTACTTGCGGCAAGACCGTTACCTTAAAGGTAGATGAAAACGGCAGAGCTAAAACTTGCCGTAACCATTCTGCAACACACTTACTGCAGAAAGCATTACAGGTCGTTTTAGGTGACCATGTAGAGCAGGCTGGTTCCTATCAGGATACAGATAAGACAAGATTTGACTTCTCTCATCATCAGGCTATGAGTTCTGAAGAAATTCAGAAAGTAGAGAAACTGGTAAATGAGCAGATTTTAGCTTCCTTACCTATTACCACAGAAGAGATGTCCATGGAAGACGCAAAGAAAACCGGCGCTATGGCACTCTTTGGTGAGAAATATGGTGACACAGTACGTGTTGTAAAGATGGGTGACTTCTCCATCGAACTTTGCGGTGGTACTCACGCAAGCAACACCAGCCAGATTGGACTTTTCAAAATCGTTTCCGAAAGCGGCGTAGCTGCAGGTGTAAGACGTATTGAAGCCCTGACAGGTGACAATGCAAAGGCTTACTACGAAGATGTAGAAGCAAAACTGGCAGATGCTGCAAAACTTTTGAAGACAAATCCGGCAGATGTAACAGAACATCTGAACAAATTGCTGGAGGAAATGAAAGCTCTTAGAAGTGAGAACGAATCCTTAAAGAGCAAAGCTGCCAAAGATCAGCTTGGGGATGTCATGGATAAAGTGGAGACTGTGAAAGATGTAAAACTCTTAGCACTTTCCTTAGACGGTGTGGATATGAACGGTCTTCGTGATTTAGGTGACCAGATGAAAGAAAAACTGGGAGAAGGCGTTATCGTACTTGCTTCTGCAGCTGATGGCAAAGTAAACCTTGTAACCATGGCTACAGACGGTGCTATGGCAAAAGGTGCCCATGCAGGTAACCTGATTAAAGGCATTGCAGCCCTTGTTGGTGGTGGCGGCGGTGGTCGTCCAAACATGGCGCAGGCCGGCGGTAAGAATCCAAACGGTATTGAAGCAGCTCTGGCTGAAGCAGTAAAAGTATTGGAAGGACAGCTTGCATAATCGCCTTCTTGTTCCGGAAAATCAAAAAGTTGGGAAAAATCTCAAATTTGTATTGACGGATAGTATTTCTATGGTATAATACTACTTGTATGTTAAAGAATAACCCTATTCAGTCAAGTATACTTGAAGGGACTGAAGGGAGGTCAGGTGAGTAATGTCTAACGTAATCGTAAAAGAGAATGAGTCTTTAGACAGCGCTTTACGTCGTTTCAAAAGAAGTTGCGCTAAGGCAGGTATCCAGCAGGAGATCCGTAAGAGAGAGCACTATGAGAAACCAAGCGTAAGACGTAAGAAAAAGTCTGAAGCAGCAAGAAAGCGTAAATACAATTAATCTATAAATCCCCGGAAGTGCATTCCGGGGATTTAGTTTTCTAAGGGAAATGATGAACTGGGTGATTGATCTGATTTTAATATTCCTCTTTCTTTTGCTTTTGATATGCCTATGGGCTGCTGTTTTTGATAGTAATCGTTTTGTGACAGTGACCTATGACATAGAAGCACCGAAACTGAAAAAAGACTGTAAGATTGTCTTTTTATCAGATTTACACAACAAGTGCTATGGTCCGGAAAATAAGAAGCTTGTTGAGGCGATTCAGAAGGAAAACCCTGATGTGATTTTAATAGGCGGGGACCTTTTGACTGCGAAAGCAAAGAATACGAAGAGGAAAAAGAAAAAAGATACTTCGGCGCATGCAATTGAGTTACTTTCAGCATTGCAAGGGAAGTATCCTATTTACTATGCCTATGGAAACCATGAGGATAGAGCCGGCAGGCGCATCGACAGATATGGGGACTTATGGGCAAAGTACCTAGAAGCAGTAAAAGACTTTCCCATTACTTTTTTGAATAATCAGCATGAGACCTTAGAGGAATATGGCCTTAGTATCTATGGCTATACTATGCCTTGGGAGTATTATAAGAAATTTATCCCCAGAGTTCTGCCGGAGCAACAGATGCCGAAGGCACTTGGCAAAGCAAAGGAAGATACCTTCAATATATTGCTTGCCCATAATCCGGAATTTTTTCCAAGCTTTCGGAAATGGGACCCCGATTTGACCTTGGCGGGGCATGTACATGGCGGCGTTATGAGACTTCCTTGGATTGGTGGCGCGATTTCCCCTTCTTTCCGTATTCTTCCACATTACGATGGGGGTGTTTTCCTGGAGGAAGGCAAGCAGATGATTATTAGTAGGGGGTTAGGAAGTCATACTATTCCGATTCGAGTTTTTAATCCCGGCGAGCTTGTGGTATTACAACTTCACAGCCTTGCAAAAAATTCAAAATCTCTTTAAAATAGTACTGTTTATGTGTGGAGATTGATATGGCGATACCGGTTAAACTAGAGGTGTTTGAAGGCCCGTTGGACCTGCTTTTACACCTGATTGATAAAAATAAAATTGATATATATGACATTCCGATAGCAATCATTACGGACCAATATATGGAATACGTCAATCACATGGATACGGACGATATGAATGTGATGAGCGAGTTCCTGGTTATGGCTGCTACTTTATTGGATATCAAATCCCGAATGCTTCTGCCAAAAGAAGAAACAGAGGAAGGGGAGGAAGAAGATCCTAGAGCAGAGTTGGTTCAAAAACTCCTGGAGTACAAGATGTACAAGTATATGTCTTTTTCTCTCAGGGATTTGGAAGAACATGCGGCAAAGTCCTTTTATAGGGCGGAGCATTTACCGGAGGAAGTGAAGAATTATCGTCCTCCTATCGATTATGATGAACTAATCGGTGAGAATACCTTAGCAAAACTCAATGAGGTATTTCAGTTTGTACTGAAGAAACAGGTGGATAAAATCGACCCGGTTCGAAGCACCTTTGGACGTATTGAAAAAGAAGATGTGGATATGGATATGAAGCAACACCACGTCAACGAATTTCTACGTACTCATAAAAAATGCAGTTTCAAAGAACTCTTGGAAAAACAAAACAGCAAAATGGAGGTCATTGTGACGTTCATGCTTGTATTGGAAATGATGAAAATGGGCAAAATCCTTATAGAGCAGGAAAATCTCTTTGATGACATTTTCATTACGGTAAATCCGGATGCTGATTTGACTGAAACTGTAGCGATAGAATAGGAGCACTATCATGGAAAAACAAAAGGCCATGGCTACCATAGAGGCAATCCTTTTTACAATGGGAGAATCTGTGGAAGTAAATAGACTTGCAGGTGTCATAGAAGAAGACGTAAAAACCACAAAGTCTTACCTGGAAGAAATGAAGGAAAAATATAAAGCGGAAGACCGTGGCATTGAACTGATTGAGTTAGAAGATGCGGTGCAGCTTTGTACCAAAAATGAATTTTACGAATCTCTGATTAAGATTGCATCGACTCCTCGTAAAAATGTGATTACAGATACGCAGCTGGAGACCTTATCTATTATTGCCTACAAGCAACCGGTTACCAAATTGGAGATTGAAAACATCCGCGGTGTAAGCTGCGATTTTGCTGTTAGTAAACTGGTAGAATACGGTTTGGTACAGGAGCTTGGTCGAAAAGATGCTCCCGGTAGACCTATGCTTTTTGGCACAACTGAGCAGTTTTTACGTAGTTTCGGCGTAAAGAGTTTGGATGAGCTTCCGGAAATCAATCCGGCACAGGCTGCTGAGTTCAGGGAAGAAGCTGAGCAAGAAGCAAAAGAAGTTGTTAGCATTTAAGAATGATAGAAAAGTATGGAAAATCCTTTTTGTAACCTTAGGGTTATGGAAAGGATTTTTTTATGAAAAAAGTCAGACAGATTCGGCTTGTTTAGAGATTTTTTACTAGGAATTCAAAGCCCATGTGTGCTATACTAAGATGAATGCGTAATTAGGGATAATGCTTAATTATCAAACAATAAATGGAGGGACTAATATGAGCACTTCTTCAAAAGCGAGACAAAGAATTGAGTCTTTGCTCGATGAAAACAGTTTCGTTGAAATCGGTGCTGCTGTTACAGCTAGAAATACCGATTTTGATTTGAAACAAACCCCAACACCTTCCGATGGTGTCATTACTGGGTACGGTGTCATTGACGGCAACTTGGTATATGTATATAGCCAGGATGCATCCGTACTGAATGGTACTGTAGGTGAGATGCACGCTCGTAAGATTACAGCATTATATGATATGGCTGTAAAAATGGGCGCACCTGTAATCGGTCTGCTTGACTCTGCAGGTATGAGATTACAGGAAGGCGTAGATGCACTGGAAGCATTCGGTGAAATCTATGCAAAACAGACTATGGCAAGTGGTATCGTTCCACAGATTGCTGCAGTATTTGGTAACTGCGGTGGTGGTCTTGCCGTTATTCCGGGACTTTCCGATTTCGTATTTATGGAAGGCAAAGATGCAAAACTCTTTGTGAATGCACCTAATACAATCGATGGTAACGAAGTAAGCAAATGCGATACAAGCAGTGCTGAGTTCCAGAGCGAATCCGGCCTTGTAGATGTTGTAGCTGATGAAGCTACTGTTCTTGCAAGCATTCGTGAACTGGTTTCCTTCTTACCTGCTAACTGTGATGAAGAAGCTATCACAGATTGCAACGACGATTTAAACAGAGCATGCGCAGACCTTGCAGCAGCTTATACCGATCCTGCTATTTCTCTTTCCAGAATCGCTGATGACGGCGTATTCTTCGAGACTAAAGCAAATCATGCAAAGAGCATGGTTACAGGATTTATCCGTTTGGATGGCATGACTGTAGGTTGTGTAGCAAACAGAACAGCTCTTTACAATGAAGATGGCAAAGTAGAAAAAGAATTTGATTCTAAACTTTGTGCATGTGGCGCACGCAAAGCAGCTTCTTTCGTGAAATTCTGTGATGCTTTCGAAATTCCTGTTCTTACATTAACAAATGTAGACGGTTTTAAAGCATGTAAAGAAGGTGAGAAGAAACTTGCTCGTGCCGTAGCTGCTCTTACAGCAGCATTTGCTGAAGCTACAGTACCGAAGGTAAATGTAGTAGTAGGTAAAGCATTTGGTACAGCTTCCATCGCTATGAACTCCAAAGCAATCGGCGCTGATATGACCTTCGCTTGGTCCACAGCTCAGATTGGTTCTATGGATGCAAAACATGCAGCACAGGTTATGTATGATGGCAAGAGTGCTGATGAAATCGAAGCAAAAGCAAAAGAATATGCAGAACTTCAGGCTAGTGTAACTGCAGCAGCAAGAAGAGGTTATGTAGATACCGTAATCGAAGCAGCAGACACCAGAAAATACGTTATCGGTGCATTTGAAATGTTATTCACCAAAAGCGTAGACACAGTAGCTAAGAAACACAGCACATTCTAGAAAGGAAGCTTTCAACTATGAAAAAAAGACTGCTTACTTTTGCATTAGCAGTAGCGTGTGCATTCAGTCTGACAGCTTGCGGTGGAGCTTCTTCCGAAGAAGTTACAGAAAATGACTACATGACCGCAGAGGAAGCTGTGAATACAGCAGCCAGCGCAACACAGATTTATGTCATTGCAGCTAGCGAGGATCCATCTATCCTTTCCTACTTTAGTCAGAACATGCCGGTGATGTCTACTGTTGAAGAATACACCAAATTCTTAAAACAGCAGGATACAGCTGAGACAGATGCTATTTTAGCAGGTGTGGAAAGCTATATCGACGCAAAAGAAGAACTTGGTTCCGAAGTTAAAATCAAGACTTTGGATGCAGTAGAAGGTGAAGCACCTAAGTATGATGCAAAAGTTAAAATTAAAGGTGATGAGATTGTTGTATCCCTTACTTTAGAGGGTAACAAAGTTTACAAAGAAGGTAAGACACGTACAGCAACTCAGGAAGTCATCATTAAGAAAAATAGTATTTCCAGCATTAGTACTACAGTAGATTACGAGTTATCTGAAGCTGTAAGTACTGCAGGACTGAATACCTTACTTGGTATGGGTACTGTATTCTGCATCCTGATTCTGATTGCATTCTGTATCTGGCTCATGGGCGTTATCGTCAAAGCAGCACAGAACGCAGGCAAAGAAAAAGTCAGCGATGTAAAAGCAGAAGCTGTAGACAATACAGTTGCTGATATTATCACCAGAGAAGAAGCCGCAGATGATTCTGAACTCGTTGCGGTAATCGCAGCTGCCATCGCAGCCAGCGAAGGCACATCCACAGATGGATTTGTGGTGAGATCTATCATTAGAAAAGCTTAATTTTATGGATTGAATTGGAGGATATCATGAAGAATTATACGATTACCGTTAACGGAAATGTATACGACGTACAGGTTGAAGAAGGTGCATCTACAGGTGCAGCTCCTGTAGCACCAAAGAGAGTAGCAGCTCCAGTAGCAGCTCCTGCACCAGCAGCAGCTCCTGCAGCAAGTGGAGCAGCAGGCTCTGTAGAAATCAAAGCCGGCGCAGCTGGTAAAGTTGTAAAATTAGATACAACTGTTGGCCAGTCTGTAAAGAAAGGCGATACAGTACTTACCATCGAAGCTATGAAGATGGAAATCCCTCAGGTTGCTCCACAGGACGGTGTGGTTGCTAGCATCAATGTTGCAGTAGGCGATGCTTGTGAAGCAGGAAAAGTACTTGCAACATTAAAATAATCAGCCACTAACTCTTAGGAGGAATCAACATGGATTACATTGCTAACACGCTTAACAATCTGGTGCACCAGACAGCGTTTTTTAACCTGACCTGGGGTAACTACGTCATGATTGTTGTAGCACTTGTTTTCTTATACCTGGCGATTGTAAAAGGATTTGAGCCGTTGCTTTTGATCCCAATCGCATTTGGTATGCTACTCGTTAATATCTATCCGAACATTATGGCTCCGTTTGGAGAGGGTGGTAAAGACGGTGGACTTCTGTATTACTTCTATACTCTGGATGAGTGGGCAATTCTGCCTCCACTGATTTTCATGGGTGTAGGTGCAATGACAGACTTTGGTCCGCTGATTGCGAACCCTAAGAGCTTCCTGCTTGGTGCAGCAGCTCAGTTCGGTATCTACATGGCATATTTTGGTGCCATTGCAATGGGCTTCAATGGAAAAGCCGCAGCAGCTATTTCTATCATCGGTGGTGCTGATGGTCCTACTTCCATTTTCCTTGCAAACAAAATGGGTCAGACTTCCTTACTTGGTCCTATCGCTGTAGCGGCATATTCTTATATGTCCCTCGTGCCGATTATTCAGCCACCTATTATGAAAGCTCTGACTACAAAAGCAGAACGTAAAATCAAAATGGAACAGCTTCGTCCTGTATCCAAACTGGAAAAAGTATTGTTCCCTATCATCGTTACAATCATCGTTTGCTTACTGCTTCCTACCACAGCTCCACTTGTTGGTATGTTGATGCTTGGTAACCTGTTCCGTGAATGCGGCGTTGTAAAACAGCTTACCGATACAGCAAGCAATGCCCTGATGTACATTGTTGTTATTTTACTTGGTACTTCCGTAGGTGGTGTTACCTCAGCAGAAGCTTTCCTGAACATGGATACAATCAAAATCGTAATCCTTGGTCTGATTGCCTTCTCTGTTGCAACGGCAACAGGTACAATCTTTGGTAAGATTATGTGCCACTTATCCGGTCGCAAAATCAATCCACTTATTGGTGCAGCCGGTGTATCCGCAGTGCCTATGTCAGCTCGTGTAGCCCAGAAAGTTGGTGCAGAAGAGGATCCTACAAACTTCCTTCTGATGCATGCTATGGGACCTAACGTAGCCGGAGTTATCGGTACAGCAGTTGCTGCCGGTACCTTCATGGCAATTTATGGAATTTTCTAAATTCTGAACTTGAATGAGAGAATACTAGGAGGAAAAACAATGTCAGAACAAGCTAAAAAGCCAGTTGGCATTACCGAAACCATTCTGCGTGATGCACATCAGTCCTTGATTGCAACCAGAATGCCAACCGAATTAATGCTTCCCATTGTAGACACAATGGATAAAGTAGGATATCACTCTGTAGAATGCTGGGGTGGTGCTACATTCGATGCTTCCCTTCGTTTCTTACACGAAGATCCATGGGAAAGACTTCGTAAATTAAGAGATGGTTTCAAGAAGACCAAATTACAGATGCTTCTGCGTGGTCAGAACATCCTTGGTTATGCTCACTATCCAGATGACGTTGTTACTTATTTCGTACAGAAATCCGTAGCAAACGGTATCGATATCATCCGTATCTTTGACTGCCTGAACGACCTTCGTAATGTAAAGACAGCTATCGATGCTTGTAACAAAGAAGGCGCTGAAGCACAGGTTGCTTTATCCTATACCCTAGGCGATGCTTATACCATGGAATATTGGATGGATATCGCTAAGAGAATCGAAGAGATGGGTGCAAGCTCTATCTGTATCAAAGATATGGCTGGTCTTTTGGTTCCTTATAAAGCTTCTGAACTGATTACAGCTATGAAGTCTGCAACCAAATTACCTATCCAGTTACATACACACTACACTTCAGGTGTAGCTAGTATGACCTATTTGAAAGCTGTTGAAGCTGGTGTTGATGTAATCGATACCGCTATCAGCCCATTCTCTATGGGTACTTCTCAGCCTGCTACTGAAGTTATGGTTGAGACTTTCAAAGGCACACCATACGATACAGGCCTGGATCAGAACATCTTGTCCGAAATCGCTGATTACTTCAGACCTTACAGAGAAGAATGCCTTGAAAATGGCCTTCTGAATCCAAAGGTTATGGGTGTTAATATCAAGACTCTGTTATATCAGGTACCAGGTGGTATGCTTTCCAACATGGTTAGCCAGTTGAAAGAGCAGAACGCTGAAGATAAGTATGATGAAGTATTAAAAGAGATCCCTAGAGTTCGTAAAGACTTTGGTGAGCCACCTCTTGTTACACCATCTTCTCAGATCGTAGGTACTCAGGCTGTTATGAACGTCCTGATGGGCGAACCATACAAGATGGCTACAGGCCAGACCAAAGACTTACTTTCCGGTAAATATGGTCAGACTGTTAAACCTTTCAATCCTGAAGTACAGAAAAAGGTTATCGGTGATGAAGAAGTTATCACCTGCAGACCTGCAGATCTGTTAAAACCTGCATTAAAAGACTACGAAGAAAAAATCAAACAGTGGAAACAGCAGGATGAAGACGTATTGTCCTATGCATTGTTCCCACAGGTTGCTGAAGACTTCTTCAAATATCGTCAGGCACAGCAGGAAAAAGTGGATCTCACAAAAGCAGATACAGCAAACGGAGCTTATCCGGTTTAAATTGCGAGCATCTATTGATGCTTGCAGGCAGTCCGCCGCCGCTCAAACGCCGCGGGGCTGTCATCATCAAAGATGATGGCAATGGACGCACCTGCATTTGTGAAATATTAAAGAGCGTGCATTTGCACGCTCTTTTTCGTTGACATGGCCTAGAAAAATCACATATAATAACACTTGTGTGGAAATACTAATTGCAAGTTTACTTGCAAATTTTTATAGACTTGGAGAAAAAGATGCCTAGAAAAGAAGTCATAACGAAAAACGAGATACTTAGATGTGCATTTGAACTTGCCAGAGAAGAAGGAATTGCAGAAGTGACTGCCCGCAAACTGGCCAATAAGGTGGGATGTAGTACGCAGCCTATCTTCCGTGCATACCATAATATGGATGAAGTATTAGGGGATGTGATGGACCATAGCATTCGCTTTTTTGAGCGCTTTTATGCAGAGTATCCTAGAGAAAATGCAGAAGTTCCGTTTTTAAATTTGGGTATGGCTTATATTGGCTTCGCCAAGGAAGAAAAGAACTTGTTCCATATGATGTTTTTACGCGAAGGTCATGGTGGAAGATCCCTTTATGAATTGATCAATGGTGTGGGTGGTAATGTCATGCGTGAGATTCAGCTTGCGAAAAGCCTTGGATGCCCGGACCCGGAAGGTCTGTTTATGAAAATGTGGATCTTTATTCATGGAGCAGCTTCTATGACCATTACAGGAGACTATGACCTAAATCGAGATGACACCAGAAAAATGATTCAGGAAGTATATGCTTCCTTTCAATCATAAGGGGATTTGACAAATACTTAGACTAGAATTGCTTTTGGCAGAAAGACGGTATATATGGGTAAACAAGATTTTATGTCAGATATGAGCAGTAAATTTCAGCATATGAGTAAAAGCCAGAAAATTATTGCTTCTTATATTTCAGATCATTATGATCAAGCAGTATTCATGACTGCTGCAGAATTAGGAAATACCTTGAAAATCAGTGAATCCACAGTAGTGCGATTTGCCATGATGATGGGATATGATGGATATCCTGATTTCCAGAAGGCTTTGGAAGCCTGGGTTAAGGAACAGCTGACAGATATGCAAAGGCTTGGTGTGCGTACCGGTGCATCCTCCCAGTCTGAGATTCTGAAGTCCGTATTGCAGTCAGATATGGATAAAATCCATGATACGATTTTGCACATGGATCCATCGGCTTTTGATACCGCGATTCAGATTATTTTGAAAGCCAGAAAGGTGTATATTTCCGGTATCCGAAGCTGTGCACCTTTAGCAGACTTTTTGAATTTCTATCTGTCTATGATCAGACAGGACGTGTACTGCCTTAAGACCACCAGCATGAGTGAAACTTTTGAGCAGATGATTCGTATCAATGAGAGAGATTGCTTTATCGGAATCAGTTTCCCTCGTTACTCCATGCGTACACTAAAGGCTATGGAATTTGCCAATGACCGAAATGCAAAGATTATTTCCATTACGGACACCATTCATTCCCCTATGTGTATGTATTCTTCCTGTAACCTTTTAGCCAGAAGCGACATGGTTTCTATAGTAGACTCTTTGGTTGCACCACTTAGTGTAATCAATGCACTGGTGGTAGGCCTTTGCTTAAAGCGCCCTACAGAAGTGCGAAATAGTCTGCAAACCCTGGAAGAAGTATGGAATAACTATCAGGTATACTTAAATGATGAAATCAACTTCATCGACGACGAACCGATTCTGAATTATCCATTGCGTAAAGAAGAGGAAGAAGAACCGGAACATGAGTAGAGTTGTAGTAATTGGCGGTGGCGCTGCCGGCATGATGGCTGCAGTAGCTGCTGCAGAACTTGGACATGATACCACCCTGCTTGAAAAAAATGAAAAACTTGGGAAAAAGGTTTATATCACCGGAAAAGGTCGATGCAATGTGACCAATGCTTGTGATACAGAGCAGTATTTCAACCATGTTTTTGGAAACTCTAAATTTCTGTATAGTGCTGTGTATCAGTATGATGCCAGAGCTGTTATGGAATTTATCGAGAATCAGGGTTGTCCCTTAAAAGTAGAAAGAGGACAGCGTGTTTTCCCTGTTTCAGACCATTCTTCAGATATCATCAAAGCTTTTCAAAAGGCTTTACAGGATAATTATGTAAAAGTGAAACTCTATTCTGAAGTAAAAAAAGTCCTGATGCAGGACGGACATGTGACGGGAGTAGAGCTGAAAAAAGGCGATAAGATAGACGCAGATGCAGTTATCGTTGCTACCGGAGGTTTATCCTATGCCACTACAGGTTCTACCGGTGATGGCTATCTATTTGCAAAGAACGCCGGTCATGAAGTGACCCCTACCTATCCGGCGCTTGTGCCGCTGACAATCAAAGAAGCGGACTGCAAAGAGCTACAGGGCCTGTCACTTCGAAATGTAAAGGCTTCTTTATCTTATAAAGGAAAGAGTCTCTATGAAGATTTCGGAGAGATGCTCTTTACTCACTTTGGCGTAAGCGGACCATTGATGCTTTCCGCTAGTAGCATTTATTCTGCCAAGTGTTATGGAGAAGAGGCGGCTCTTTCCATTGACTTAAAGCCGGCCCTGACAAAGGAGCAGCTAGACAAGAGAATCCTGAGAGAAATAGAAGAAAATGGCGCAAAGAATATGCGTAATATTTTGCCCTCTTTGTTCCCTCATAAACTGATACCGGTTATGTGCAAACGCTGTGGTATCGAAGAAACCATGAGAGGCTTTGATTTGACGAAAGAAAAACGTCAGAAGTTGGTAGAGGAGACAAAGAATTTTTGTTTTACTGTCACAGGAACAAGAGACTTTATAGAAGCAATCATCACTCACGGTGGTGTGTCTCTAAAAGAAATCAATCCATCTACCATGGAATCCAAATTGGTGAAAGGACTTTACTTTGCAGGTGAAGTGCTGGATTTGGATGCGGTGACAGGTGGATTTAATCTGCAGATAGCCTGGTCCACAGGACACCTGGCCGGAAGCAGCATTGAATGGGTTTAATCCATTTCAAAATACGAATAATAGAAGGTTTAGTATGAGTTATAATATTGCAATTGATGGACCTGCAGGTGCAGGCAAAAGTACAATCGCCAAGATCGTAGCGAAGGAGAAAGGGTATATCTATGTAGATACCGGTGCTATGTATCGTGCCATTGCTTATCATCTTTTACAGAACCATGTGGATGTGGAGGATGTGGAGCGTATTTGCGAAGAGGCACAAAAAGCAGATGTATCCATTCGCTATATAGACGGTGAACAGGTTGTATTACTGAATGGAGAAAATGTAAATGCATACCTGCGCCAGGAAGAGGTGGGGAATATGGCTTCTGCCTCCAGTGTACATGCAAAAGTGCGTGAGAAAATGACAGAACTTCAGAGAAAACTTGCTGCAGAGCAGGATGTGGTTATGGATGGTAGGGATATCGGAACTGTCGTTTTACCAAATGCAGATTTAAAGATTTTTCTTACAGCAAGTGTAGAAGAACGTGCAAAACGTCGTTTCGATGAACTGAAGGCAAAGGGAGAGAACCCAGACCTTTCTGCTATAGAGAAAGATATTGCAGAAAGAGATCATAGAGACATGACAAGAGAAGTAGCGCCATTAAAACAGGCAGATGATGCTGTTTTAGTGGATACCACTTCCATGACAATTCAGGAAGTAGCAGACAAAATCATGTCCTATATCAAATAAGGTATTTAAAATAGAGGAAATCCTATGGAAGTTATTGTGGCAAAAAGTGCCGGGTTTTGTTTTGGCGTAAAAAGAGCTGTAGATACGGTTTATGAACAAGTAGAGAAAGCAACCGGAGATGACAATGGCAAAATCTATACCTATGGCCCCATTATTCATAACGAGCAGGTTGTGGAAGAATTGCAAAAACATGGTGTAGAGGTACTGGAAGAAGATAAACTGGGGGAAGTCAAAAAGGGCACCATTATTATTCGCTCCCACGGTGTAGAGAAAAAAATCTATGACCAGATTGAAGCGCAGAAGCTAACCTGCGTGGATGCCACTTGTCCTTTTGTTAAAAGAATCCATAAAGTTGTAGAAAAAGAAAGCGCTGAAGGAAAACAAATCATCATCGTGGGAAATGCCGGACACCCGGAAGTTGTGGGAATTGAAGGCTGGTGTCATAACAAAGCAGTGGTGATTGGAACCGTAGAAGAAGCCACAAATTACCAAGGTTCTAAGGAAACGGAACTCTGCGTTGTGTCGCAAACTACCTTCCGTATGAATAAATTTCAAGAAATTGTTGATATTTTTGCTACAAAAGGCTATAATGTTAATGTTGTGAATACTATATGTAACGCAACTGAGGAGCGACAGACAGAAGCAAAAGCAATTGCGCAGAAAGCAGACGTCATGATCGTCATAGGAGGTGCACACAGTTCCAATTCCAGGAAGCTTTACGAAATCTGTAAAAGCGAATGTGAGCAGACCTATTTTATACAGACACTGGATGACTTGCATTTAGAACTACCTAAATCTGTTCGACTAGTGGGTATTACAGCAGGGGCTTCAACCCCAAATAATATTATTGAGGAGGTTCAAAGTTATGTCAGAAGAAACTTTTGAACAGTTATTGGAAGAATCATTGAAACAAATCCATACAGGAGAGGTAGTTGAGGGTTCCGTTATCGCTGTGAAACCTGAGGAAGCCATCATTAACATTGGCTACAAATCAGATGGTATCTTAACTCGTAACGAGTATACAAATGATTCCAGCGTCGATCTTACCGAAGTGCTTCACGTAGGTGATTCCATCGAAGTGAAAGTATTGAAAGTAAATGATGGAGATGGACAGGTCATCTTATCTTATAAGAGACTTGCTGCTGATAGAGGCAATAAGAGAATTGAAGAAGCATTCAACAATCATGAAGTACTTACTGCAAAAGTAACAGAAGTATTAAATGGTGGCCTTTGCGTAGTTGTAGAGGAAGTTCGTATCTTCATTCCTGCAAGCCTTGTATCCGATGTTTACGAAAAAGACTTAAGCAAATATGCTGGTCAGGAAGTAAGCTTCGTTGTAACAGAATACAATCCTAAGAGAAGAAGATATATTGGTGACTGCAAACAGCTTATCGTTGCTGATAAAGCTGAGAAGCAGAAAGAACTTTTCGCTAAGATCAAAGAAGGCGATAGCGTAGAAGGCGTTGTTAAGAACGTTACAGACTTCGGTGCTTTCATCGACTTAGGTGGAGCAGATGGTCTTCTTCATATCTCCGAAATGTCTTGGGGACGTGTTGAGAATCCTAAGAAAGTCTTCAAAGTTGGCGACAAAGTAAAAGCCATGATTAAAGAAATCAATGGTAGCAAGATTGCACTTTCCATGAAATATGAAGATGCAAATCCTTGGAAAGAAGCTGAAACCAAGTATGCTGCTGGTACAGTTGTTACAGGTAAAGTTGCTCGTATGACTGACTTTGGTGCTTTCGTTGAATTAGAGCCAGGTATTGATGCACTTCTTCATGTATCTCAGATTTCTAAAGATCATGTTGAGAAACCAGCTGATGTATTAAAAGTTGGTGATGAAGTTACTGCAAAAGTAGTAGACTTCAACGCAGCTGACAAAAAGATCAGCCTTAGCGTAAAAGCTATGTTCGCACCTGAACCAAGCGAAGAAAAAGCTGAAGATGATAATGCAGATGTTGTTTCTGTAAATATCGAAGAAGCAATTGCTAATCAGGAAGAAGAATAAGATTCCAAAATCCCCTTCCAATGTGGAAGGGGATTTTTTTGTTTGAATTATATGAAAAAAATAAAAAATATAAATTATTTCGAAAATAATTCAAAGAATAGACAATCAATAAAAACCCTATGCTATAATTAGTCTGTGAATTCAATACTTATTTGAAAGACGGGGAAATCTTATGGAATACGATTACGAGTACTTTAAAAAAGAGATTAAGGCTATGACAAAGATAGACCTTAATGACTACAAAGAAAAACAGATGAAGCGTCGTATTGATACGCTGATTCAGAAAAACAAAATTACCGGCTATAATAATTACATAGCAGCCCTGAAATCGGATAAGGAGATGTTTGATGAATTCGTAGGTTACATTACGATTAATGTTTCCGAATTCTATCGTAACCCGGATCAGTGGCAAATTATGGACAGGGATGTATTTCCTGAATTGATTAACAAATTTGGCAAGAATCTTAAGATTTGGAGCGCTGCTTGCTCTACAGGTGATGAGCCTTATTCTTTGGTAATGGCTTTGTCTAAGCATGTGCCTTTGAATCAGATTCGCATCTATGCCACAGATCTTGATAAAGTCATCTTGGGTAAAGCCCAGGCTGGTCTTTACAATGAAAAGAGTATTGCATCTGTACCAGATGAATTCAAAAAGAAATACTTTGAAAAGGTGGGAAGCTCCTACCGTATTTCTGATGAAATTAAGAGTCGCGTTACTTTTAAACAGCACAACTTATTGTTGGATAAATACGATACCGACTATGATATGATCGTATGTCGTAATGTGCTGATTTACTTTACAGAAGAAGCAAAGGATGAAGTGTTCCGTAAATTCAAAGACTCTTTGAAACCGGGTGGAGTTCTCTTTATCGGTAGCACCGAACAGATTATGAACTACAAGGAAATCGGTTATCAGAGAAAGACTTCCTTCTTCTATGAGAAACCAAAGGATTGATAAAAAAAGTGTGTACCAAATGGTACACACTTTTTTTAATTTGCATTAGCCAGCATATGCAGTACATGTTCTGCATAGCGAGAGAAGAAGTCTCTATCTGTTTTCATTTCCTCTGTTAGTTCAAAGAATAGATCTTTGCTCTTATAATCACGTTTGAAGAATGGCTCTATAAATAAATCCCACTCCGGTAAATAACTGGAAAACTTTCTGGTGTAGCAGTTTTCAGCCTTTGCATTCATACGGTGATCTCTGTCTACAAAAGTGGCAACAGAACGATGAATCGCAACATCTTCATCAGGCATGTAATAATAGTCCTTGTAATTTGCATAGAAGTATTTCATTTCCTCTTCGTATAATGGAATACGGAAATGTCCTACTTTGTCTTCTCCGTTGAAATAGCAACCTACAGCTCCGGCTTTTACTGGTACCGGTAAGGAGGTTGGAAGGCTGCATCGAATGAGAAGCTCACGATGTATGGTGCCAAAATAGTCGGTATAGGTGTTGGCCTGTACTTTCTTTGCTTTTAATGGTTTGTTAAATAAATCATAGTAGGAGAGAATTGGCAGGATTTCGATGAGTCCTTTGATATCATCTGCATTGTGCAGAAGTAAAAGCTCAAGGTCTGCTGTGTTTGGATCCTCAACGTACTGATGATATACATTAATCAGCTCGCCGCCGGAGTATGTGTCTTCTCGGCCAATTCCAAGGAAATATTCCACGGTTTTTTGCTTGAAGTTTGGTGTTTTTAAGAATAGCTTATAGGGTGCAACACGTCGATATAAGTCGATGCCCTGTAAATGACTGAAGTGATAGGGCAGTTTATGCATGGCACACTTTTGCTCTAAAAATGGAATATCAAAGTTTGTTCCATTAAAATGTACAAGGGTAGTGAAGTGAGAAGAAAAATCATAAAATGCTCGAATGATTTCTAATTCTTCATCATAGGAATTTGCAAACCATTGAGTCAATTCATAGTCTTCGCCCTTTTTGTAGGCGCATCCGATTAGATATACATTGGAATTCTTGGCTGCAAAACCGGTGGTTTCGATATCGAAGAATAGTACCTGATCCAGAGAACTGCCCTCAGAAAGTAGATTTTCTAATGGGTAAGAGCTTTCCGGTAAATGAAATGTCTGTCTTACAATTCTCATGAAAGTGCCCCTTTCTCTTGTTTCACTAATGTTTAGTTTAGCAAAAAACGGGGGAATTGACAATTATGCGGCACAGAAGATCACGTAAACAACAAAAAAAGATATGTTATAATGAACGTAAACTAGTATTTGGAGGAAGCATATGCGCTGGTCACCTGATGATGAATATGATGAAAGCGGACACGACACAGGCCTAACTGCCATGATTGCCATTATGGCAGTGGTAACGATTTTGATTTTAGGTATTGTCATTTATTTGAATCGCTATGAATTGGGACTTGTGAAGCGGGCTTCTAAAGCTGAAAGCGTGGTATCTGTAGAAACAGAAGAAAGCGGTGTAAATTCCGACTCTTCCAAAAAAGAGTACTTAACTGCGCAGGACCTGACATTTTGGAATATGTATCCGGAGAAGACAGAGGAGCAGCAAGCTGCTAGTCAGGCCGCAGAATCCGAGGAAACAGAGACTACCGAAATAGATGAAACCAATGATGGAAAGCACACCAAAATTGTCAATCGGGATGGAAAAGAAGAGTGGATTCCCATTAACAATTATCTAAAGAAAAACAAGTATGACCTGACTAAGTTTTCCAAGACCAACCAGTTGATGAAATACACGGAAGACGGTGAAGTGATTACTTCGGTTGGTGTTGATGTTTCCAAAACCAATAGCTACGTGGATTATAATGCGTTGAAAAAAGCAGGCGTAACCTTTGTCATGATCAGGGTTGGGGCTAGAGGGTACGAAACCGGCAAGATTACCATGGATGAGTACTTCCAGGAGAATATGAGACAGGCATCAGAAGCCGGTATGAACATCGGACTTACCTTCTATTCTCAGGCTATTTCCCTGGAGGAAGCGGTGGAAGAAGTGGTGACTATCGTAAACTCCATAGGGGAGTACAAAGTGACTTACCCCATTGCTATCGACATGGAATATGTGACGGGAGATTCTTCCCGCATTGAGAAATTAAGTCGAGAAGAAAAAACCAATGTTATCCTGCAGTTTTGTCAGTCGGTACAGCAAGCAGGATATATCCCGGCAGTGTATGGAGACAAATCCTTCCTTTTGAAAGATATCAATCTGAATAAATTATCAGATTATGATATTTGGTTATCTCAGCCCGGAGACCAGTTAGACTATCCTTATGAGCTAGGCATGTGGCAGTACGAGATGCAAGGTGAGATCTCCGGTATCAATGGACCATGTCATTTGAATGTCAGCTTCCATGATTATACTTTGAAGTAAGCTTATAGCAGTGTGATTTTTAAAAGCCCGCAGGTAATTCTGCGGGCTTTCTTTTGGCCTTTTGTTGAAAGGATAAGATTACTAATCCGAGTAAGACTAGCATGGACAGGTATAATTCCTTATAGTTTCCGAAATGGTTAGTTCTTTGTAAATATCTGCGTATTCCTTTTGGGTAATCTCGTCGATATAATTGACAGCGTAGTTCTTTTTTACGCCGGCAGCCTTTAGGATATCGGCAGCTTTATTGTAAGCGATAGCAGCCTCGATTTGTGTATTGTAGACTCCTACGATAAAGTATCCATTTACATGGATTTTGGCACGATATTTAGTAACACCTTTTTTCTCTATTTCTTCAATCCCATAATATGGATTATAGATTTCGATGTTGGCATGTCTATAATCGTAGTGGTCCCTATTGACAAAGCGGTAGTCTTTGCCTTCAATGGCGTAATTCCTGATGCCGTATCTGCCGGGGAGGGAGACCTGGGAACCATAGTCATCGATGAAAAGATGTTTGCCGCGCTTCATGATGCGATGCATGGAATAGTAGAAGAGATCATCGGAATCAAAACGCAGGACTCTGTCCGGCGATAAGTAATAGGAAAAGTAGTTTTTCTCCAGATAAATCGGGTTTGCGAAATACATATGATTATCTCGTAAGTTAATAAGGGAGATGTATTTATCAAAAGGAAGAGAGAAGGATTTGCGGTAGTTTTGGGGCTGATAGGTTTTATCTTTTAGCACTTTACGTCCCTCTTCATAGACTTTGGAGGCCTTTTTTGCACTAGAAAAAGAGCCTAACGCAATATGTTTTCCTTTGTGCGTAAGTGAGGCTCTATAACTTTTGGTGCCATCTTTCAGTTCTGTTTCGTATACGCCGGGATAATGCAAATTACACGTCCTTTTTCGCTAGTTTCCTTGTTTTTATACGTTACTTCAGTTATATTATAATAGATGTGAGTTTGGAAGTACAATACACATGAAATGAGGAGAATGAGGAAATGGCTATTCATTATTTAAGTACCAGATCTGAGGGTGAAGGTATCACCGCAAGCCAGGCGATTTTGCAGGGCCTTTCGAAAGACGGTGGTTTATTCGTTCCGGATCACATTCCGACACTGGATGTTTCTTTAGAAGAATTATCCAAGATGTCCTATCAGGAAACAGCTTATGAGGTAATGAAGCTGTACCTGACAGACTTTACAAAAGAAGAACTGCAAAACTGCATTGAGAAAGCATATGATAAGAAGTTCGATACTGAGGAAATCGCACCTCTTACTTACGCAGAAGATGCATATTATCTTGAATTATTCCATGGGGCTACCATTGCCTTTAAAGATATGGCATTATCTATTTTGCCCCATTTATTGACTACTGCAGCTCGTAAGAATCAGATCAAAGAGGAAATCGTGATTTTAACAGCTACCAGTGGAGATACCGGAAAGGCTGCTTTGGCTGGGTTTGCCGGTGTGGAAGGTACCAAGATTGTGGTGTTCTATCCCAAAAATGGAGTCAGTCCTATTCAGGAAAAACAGATGGTTACCCAGGTTGGAGATAATACCTATGTAGTAGGTATTCACGGTAACTTTGATGATGCCCAGACCGGTGTAAAGAAAATCTTTAACGATGCTGCTTTTGCAGAGGAGATGAAACAGGCAGGCTACCGTTTTAGCTCAGCGAACTCCATCAATATCGGCAGACTGGTTCCCCAGATTGTTTACTATGTATATAGCTATGCCAAATTACTTGGAGAAGAGAAGATTAAAGCAGGGGAAAAGGTAAACGTGGTAGTCCCTACCGGTAACTTTGGTAATATCCTGGCAGCACACTATGCAAAGGAAATGGGCGTGCCCATTGATCGTCTTGTATGTGCTTCCAATGAAAATAAAGTACTGTTTGATTTCTTCCAGAGTGGCACCTATGATAGAAATCGTGAGTTTATGCTCACAAGCTCTCCATCCATGGATATCTTGATTTCTTCTAATTTGGAGCGACTTCTTTATGAAGTAGCCGGAAGAGATGCGAAGCTTTGCGCAAGTCTCATGTCTGATTTACAGACAAAGGGTAGCTATGTCATTACGGACGAAATGAAAAAGAATATGGCAGACTTCTTTGGCGGTTATGCATCTGAAGAAGAGACTGCAGCAGAGATTAAACGAGTATATGAGTCTTGTGGCTATGTACTGGATACGCATACAGCTGTTGCCAGCAGTGTATGCCAAGTCTTTAGAAAGAAGACCGGAAATACGAATCCTTGCATTATTGCAAGTACCGCATCTCCTTTCAAATTTACCAGAAGCGTCATGACTGCTATTGATTCTAAATATGATAGCTGGTCTGATTTTGATTTGGTAGACGAACTTTCTAAAATTGGTAATGTAGAAGTTCCGAAAGCAATTGAGGAAATTCGCACCGCAAAAGTTGTACATGATCATGTATGTGACAAAGAAGAAATGGCAAATCAAATAAAAGCATTTCTTAATTTATAATGATATGCTATACTACTAGCGGATTCTAAATAGGAGATAATACTATCTATAATGGAAAAAAAGCATGTCCTTGTTGTGGATGATGTTTCGACAAACTTAAGATGCATCGGTGAAATCCTCAAAGACTATTACAAGGTTTCTATGGCGAAGTCAGGAGAGGCTGCGCTGACCTTTTTGGCAGAACAAAAACCGGATCTCATTATTCTTGACGTCTTTATGCCGAATCTGGATGGATATCAGACCATGGAGCTCATTAAAGAACGTGGATTAAGTGAGATTCCTGTTATCTTCTTAAGTGCGGATTCTGAAATTGCTACTGAGGAAAAGGGCCTTCAGATGGGGGCTGTAGATTTTATTCGCAAACCCTTTGAACCAAACAGAGTATTAGAATGTGTACAGAAGGTGTTGGAGGCATAATATGTCTGAGAACTTTTTGGATGTTTTTATTATTATATGCGGCGTATATCTGGTATTTAGTGCCATCAAGATGAATCAGACGAGAGTGATTTCTACTACGTTGATTTCTAAAGGTGCTGATTTGGATACCGCGTTTGATAAAGAGGGATTTATCAAAGCAATGTATAGGAAGACTGTGGTTTTGGGAGCTATGACAGCAATCGTAGGTATCCTGGATATTGTGAACACACAGTATTTGTTGATTCCTTATTTCAACATGGCTATGTGCCTTGCATTTTTCATCATCGTCATGCTTTATGCAAAGATGAATATGGATGCACAGAAGAAGTATTTATGGCCTAATTCATAAAAAGTAAGAGCCGGGAAGTTTCCCGGCTCTTTTTAACGTTTTTCCATCGGAATATATTCTCGATTATCGCTGACAGGTCTGTAGGCTGGACGGATGATTTTTCCGTTGTTGGATAATTCTTCCATGCGGTGAGCACTCCATCCGGCAATTCTGGCTATGGCAAAAATCGGTGTGTAGAGCTCTAGTGGCAAGTCCAGCATGTGATATACAAAGCCGGAATAAAAGTCTACGTTTACACTGACGCCTTTGTACATCTGTCTATGTTTGGAAATAATGCCTGGAGCAAGTCTTTCTACACGACTGTATAATTCAAATTCTTTCGATAGTCCCTTTTCCTCCGATAATCTTCGAACGAAATCTTTAAATACCACAGCACGCGGGTCAGACTTGGAATAAATTGCGTGGCCCACACCGTAGATCAAGCCTTGTTTATCAAAAGCTTTTTTATCCAGCAAGTCGATGAGGTAAGCAGATACTTCCTCATCATCTTCCCAGTCTTTCACTTTTTCTTTCATGTCATCAAACATTTCCACTACTTTGATATTGGCGCCGCCGTGACGAGGGCCTTTTAAAGAACCAAGAGCCGCTGCAATAACAGAGTAGGTATCTGTCATGGAAGAAGTTACTACATGAGTGGTGAAAGTAGAGTTATTACCACCGCCATGCTCCATGTGTAATACCAGGGCTACGTCCAAAATTTGCGCTTCTAAAGGCGTATAGCTACTGTCAGGACGCAAAAGGTGAAGGATGTTCTCGGCAGTAGACAACTTCGGTTCAGGCTGATGAATAATGAGACTTCCTCCTTCGTGATAATGGGAGTAAGCCTGATAGCCATAAATCGCTAGAAGCGGGAAAGCACTGATGAGCTGAATACATTGTCTGAGAACGTTTGGTAAAGAAGTATCGTCTGCGGCAGAATCATAAGAGTATAAAGTAAGTACAGATCTGGCTAGAGTGTTCATCATGTTATTACTTGGTGCTTTCATGATGACGTCTCTCACAAAACTTGGTGGGAGAGAACGATACTTTCCAAGCAGTTCCTGAAAGGCCTGCAGTTCATTTTTTGTGGGTAATTCGCCAAACAGAAGTAGGAAAGTGGCTTCTTCAAAACCAAAACGATGATCTTTTGTATATCCACCGATTAAATCTTTTACATTGTATCCTCTATAAAAAAGGTCGCCATCGATATGAATCAACTGACCATTTTCTATGACTGAGGCCTTCACATCGGAGATATTGGTAAGACCTGCCAATACGCCACGACCGTCTAAATCTCTAAGACCGCGTTTGACGTCATATTTGGTATATAATTCCGAATCGATAACGCCGGCTTGTCTACTCCTCTCTGCTAGGGAGACTAAGTCTGGAGTGACTTCTGAGTAATTTATTATTTCGTTATCCATGGCTACCACCTTTCTTATTTTTCTTTCCGTCTATTGTACAAGAATTTGTATTATTATACAAGAATTATGCGAAAATTCAATCAAAATTAGTCAGCAATAAAGTTGAAGAAAACGGGCTTGAAGAGTAGAATAAATGAGACAGAGCATCTATAGTCAGAAGAATAATGATTTTGACAGTGTAAAGAAAATGTACTACCGTTTTTCTTACAAATGGTGCTACACTAGACACGAAAGGCGAATAGTTATGACTAATACTGTAATTACAACACGATTAGAAGAACTTAGAAAAGCTATGAAAGCCCATGGTGTAGAGTATTACTATATCACCACAGGGGATTATCATTGCAGTGAATATGTAAGTGATTTCTTTAAAAGCAGAGAGTATTTCTGCGGTTTTACAGGATCCAACGGAGACCTTTTAGTATCTCAGGATTGGGCAGGACTTTGGACAGATGGCAGATACTTTGTCCAGGCAGAAAAAGAATTAGAGGGTACCGGCGTTACCTTATACCGCATGGCGCAGGAAAATGTGCCTACTTTGAATGAGTATTTAAAAGATCATATAAAGGCTGGAGAAACCCTGGCATTTGACGGTATGACCGTGGAAGCCGTAAAAGGCCTTCAGATGGCAAAGACCGTTGCAAAGAAGGACGGAAAGGTTCAATATGATTTGGACTTATCTAATGAAGTATGGACAGACCGTCCGGCACTTCCTTGCAATCCTGTTTGGCTTTTAAAAGAAGAAAACTGCGGTCGTACAGCAGAAGAAAAGCTGGCTCTTGTTCGAGACAAGATGAAAGAAGCAGATGCGGCTTATTTATTGCTTTCCAAATTGGATGATTTGATGTGGCTTTTAAACATCAGAGGAAATGATGTGGAATGCAATCCTGTAGCTATGAGCTATGGCTTTATTACTATGGATGACGTATATCTTTTCATTCAGGAAGCCGAGATTACCGCAGAAGCAAAAGCCTACTTTGAAAAGAAAAACATTCAGATTCGTTCTTATCAGGATGTGACTGCCTTTTTGAAAGCTTACGATTTCCGGGGCACTGTAATGCTGGATGAAGAGAATATCAGTTATGGCCTATACCAGCTTGCAAAGGAAAAAGCCCAGGTAGTGGAAAAGGCAAACCCTACAGAGTGGTATAAAGCCGTTAAAACACCTAGAGAAATGGAACAGATTCGCGATATCTATTTAGAGGATAGTGCTGCTGTTTGCAAATTCATCTATTGGTTAAAGAACCATATCGGAAAGGAAGAAATCACGGAGTATTCTGCTGCCATGAAAATGGATAGCTTCCGTGAGAAAATTCATGATTTTGTGGAATTATCCTTTCCAACCATTTCTGCATATCAGGAAAATGCAGCGATGATGCATTATGAAGCTACAGAAACAGACTTCAAGGTACTTGAACCGAAGGGAATGCTTTTGGTGGATTCCGGCGGTACCTATCACAGAGGTACTACGGATGTCACCCGTACTATCGTGATTGGTGAGATTTCCGATACCATTAAAGAGCATTATTCAAAGACTGTAGCAGGTATGTTACAGCTGGCTGATACCACATTCCTTTATGGCTGCGGTGGTATTAACCTGGATATTATGGCTAGACAGCCTTTATGGGATTTGGGTATTGATTATAAATGCGGTACAGGTCATGGAATCGGATTTGTTCTAAATGTCCATGAAGGACCACAGAGCATTCGCCCTAGACTTTTATCCAAAAAAGATACCCCATTAGAGGAAGGCATGATTGTCAGTGACGAACCCGGTGTATATATCCAGGGTAGCCATGGTATTCGAATTGAAAATATCTTAGAAGTGAAAAAAGCTATGCACAATGGGGATGGTCAATTTATGAAATTCGAACATCTTACCTATGCGCCAATCGATTTGGAAGCAATCGACAAAAAGTATCTTCGGGAAGAAGATGTGCGTAGATTAAATGCATATCATGCAGATGTATATGCAAAGATTAGCCCATACATGGATGAAGAAGAACGTATCTGGTTAAAAGAGGCTACAAAAGCAATTTAGTAAGAGTGGGAACATGAAACAAGTTTTTTCTATTTTTCATAGTGATATCAAAAGATTAGTAAAGCAGTTCTTTGCTTTGGTCGTAGCGGGGGGATTGTGCGCAATCCCTTCCCTCTATGCCTGGTTCAACATTTACTCCAACTGGGACCCTTATGCCAATACAGGAAACATTAAGATTGCCATTGTCAATCAGGATGATGGTTTCCTTTTAGATGGAAAACAGGAAAACATGGGCGAGGATATCGTAGAGTCCTTGCGGGAAAACAATAAAATCGGCTGGACAGAAAGCACGAAGGAGGACGCTATCAATGGTGTACGCTCCGGTGAATTCTATGCAGCCGTTGTCATAGACCCGTTGTTTACCAAGAGCATGGTGGAAGCCTTTAGCCAAGGGGTATCCGAACCTACGATTTTTTATTATGAAAATGAGAAACGAAATGCGGTAGCCACAAAGATTACGGATACTGCAGTTTCTACATTGAAAAACAATATCAATGAAAAATATGTAGAGACATTGGTTTCGTCTCTATTTGAAATGACAGAAGACTATAAAAAAGAACTTGATGAAGATACGGCAGATGCTTCTCCAAGAGAAAAAGTAGAGGATTTACAGAAAAACCTAAAGACCTACAAAAATGCCCTGGATATCGTGGTAAACGGTAATCAGTCCCTGGGCGAAATCTTTGATGAGACAGAAGGAAAAGTCGGTCAGGCAAAGACCACCCTTCAGAACAGTGAAAGCAAACTGGATGCGGCAAAGAATACCTTACAAAATCCACCACGTAACTATGATACGTATGCTAAAAATATTAAAGATAGTTTAGTTTCTATTGAAAGTAGTATTTCTAATCTGGAAAGCTTAATGAAAGAAGCGGCCACTTCTCCGCAAGCAGTGGACTTTAAGGATAAATTGGAAGAAGCCAAGAAAAATGCCACTGATATCAAGCAGCAACTGGAGACCCTGGACGGTATTCTGGCAACGTTGGAGGATATGTGGTTTATTCCTTCCGCAGACAGAGAAAAAATCTCTGAAATCAGAGGGTATATTCAATCCATGAATGAAAACCTGGACAGCATTGTGGCAGAATTGGAGGCACTTGGTTTAAATCCTAATGCCCTTGCGGACATTTCAGGAAATAACCCAGTGGATATGGTGAAAAATACAGGCTCCATGCAGGGCTTGAAGAGCGCATTAGGCAATGCCATAGACGCAGCTAAGGGCCTGAAAGGAAGCTATGATAATGGCTTAAAACCAAACGTAGATGATTCTAAAGAAAGACTGAAATCTATATTGACGGATTCCAAAGCCATTTTGCAATCTATGGAGATTACCATGGATTCTGTGCAGCAGATGTCAGACCAAACCGCTACTACGGTGGAAACCACCAATCAGTCTCTAAAGCAAGTACAAAACAGCTTAAATCTTGCAATTCAAAAGTGTGACAGAGTGCTGACGGAAATTGATAAGGTAGAGAATGGCGGACTTCTGGATACGATGCTCAGTATTATGGATGGCAATCCGGAAACCTATGGGGCGTTTTTCTCGTCCTTGGTGGAAGTAGAGACAAAAGAGATTTATCCTGTAGCCAACTATGGCTCCGGTGTTACGCCATTTTATTCCACCCTGGCTATTTGGGTGGGCGCCATGTTACTTACCGCTATTTTTAAACCGCATGCTTCGAAAAAGGATTATCCGAAGGCAACGGATAATCAGCTGTTCTTTGGAAGATATCTTTTATTCTTCCTTTTAGGACAGATTCAGACAGCTATTATTGTAGGCGGTGATATTTTCCTGCTACATTGCCAGGTGATTCATCCATGGCTGTTCTACTTAGCAAGTGCAGTGACTAGCTTTGTCTTTACTTTACTGATTTTCGCTTTGGCAGCTACCTTTGGAGATATCGGTAAAGCCCTTGGCGTTGTACTTGTGGTTATTCAGATTGCGGGATCCGGTGGTACTTTCCCGATAGAGCTTTTGCCGGATGTGTATCGGAAGATTTATATTTTCTTCCCATTCCCGTATGCCATCAATGCCATGAGAGAAACCATAGGCGGAATGTACGATCATTATTATGTCATGAATTTATTGTATCTACTGGTATTTGCAGTAGTTGCACTGGTGATTGGCCTTGTGATTCGTAAGCCACTCATCGGACTGAACCATTACGTAGAAGAACGCATGGAAGACACGAGGTTGATGTAACTTGTCCCGATTTCCAATCGGGACAGCCACCGCGGCGTTTGAGCGGGCCACCGCGGCGCTTGAGCGGGCCACCGCGGCGTTTGAGCGGAGAGGGTTATCATATGAAGAATTATGAAAAAATGTACGAGCAATTATCGAATTATATGACGGAGATTCATGAGCAGAATCAGCGACGCATTAAGATTGGCTTGCGACTCCTACTTTTGATTCCGACCGTATTCCTAATTGCCCTTTTGCTGACAGGAAGCAATAAAGTATTCTTTTTGATTCTATGGATTTTATCCATGTTTTTGCTTTCCTTTTATCTGATTGCAGTGGAGTATGGTGATTTTAAACTGCAGGAAAAGCAAAAAGAATTAGGTGTAGATGCTGACGTGGAAGGTCCGCTTATGGATTTGAATAAGCTGTCAGATCTAAAGACTATCAGTGAATTAAAACTAAGAAATGATGGAAAAACCAATCAGGGAGCTAAGAAATGAGAAACATTCTTCGGGTCTTTCAAACCGATGCCGGTAGAATTGCAAATAATGTAGTGGGATTTGTGGTTATCATGGGACTTTGCGTCTTACCATCTCTCTATGCCTGGTTTAACATATTCTCCAACTGGGATCCTTACGGAGAAAGTGCCACCGGTAGGATGCAGATTGCTGTTTGTTCCAACGATTTAGGCCAGAGTCTTGCGGGCAAAGAACTGAATATCGGTGGTAGTGTGGTAGAAGGCTTAAAGAGTAACCGCACCATTGGCTGGGTATTTGAGGACAATGACGAAAAAGCTGTGGAAGGCGTATATGATGGAAGCTATTATGCTGCAATCATCATTCCGGAAAGCTTTACCGAAGACGTCATCAGCTTTATGAGTGGAGAGGTGAAGCATCCCACAATCGTTTATTATGAAAATGATAAGAAGAATGCCATTGCACCGAAGATTACCGGGAAAGCAAAGACTGCCGTACAACAGCAAATCAATGCAACTTTTATCGCTACGGTGGCTGGATATTTAACCAGTGGCGGCGAATTACTGGCTTCTGAAAATGGTAGTAATCAAACGATTCTGGATGTTACTATAGAAGAACTGACAGATTTACGCGATGATCTGCAGACGGTTGATGCACTTTTTGGTTCTATGGTGGCCATTACCGAAGCTGTGGATGCCATGGGAGATTTAGGCAGTAGTGCTGTAGCCCAGGCAGAGACAGTTGGAAATCAAAGTGCTTTTGTATTGCAGGAACTGAAGGACTTGACGGATGTGGTGATGATTACGGAAAATACTTCCTCCGGCATGGTTAGTACCGCTATTTCGGAAGTAAAAGAAAGCATTACCTCTGTTCAAAATGGCCTTGCAAAAGATGAGAGCACGATTATTGCCAAAGGGGATGAAGCCTTACAGGAATTAAAACAGTACGAAGACCTTGCAAAAAGTGCCGCAGAAGTACTGAAGTATGCAGGAGAGGCTATCAAGGATTACGATGAAAATGCTGCCAAGTCTCTGGAAGAGATTTCCAAGCAATTGGATGCATTAAAAGAAACCATCCAAAAGATACAGAGCTCTCAATCTGTGGATGAGATAAAGAATCTGATTTCCCAGTCTCAGACCATTAGCCAAAATGCCATGGATGCCTTGACAAAGCTGGAATCAGAAGGCTTAAAGAATCTGGATAGTTCCATGCAGAAAGCCATTACTGATTCAAAAGATGCACTGGATAAGGCTGCAAATGCCCTTACGAATTTAGGTGGAGATAAAGATAAAGCTGTTTCCATCGTGGAAGAGTATGGCAGAGCTTTAGACAGTGGTAAACTTGCTTTGAAGCAGAGTAAACAGATTATCGATGATATGATCAGCATGCTGAATCAGGTGATTGATAGACTTTCCCCTATTCAAGATAGTGCGGAATATCAAAAGGTAAAGGAAATCCTTTCCGAAAATCCAGATCAGATAGGTGAGTTTATTTCCAGCCCTGTAAGTATGAAAACAGAGGCTATCTATCCGATTAAAAGTTATGGATCTGCCATGACACCTTTCTATACGACTTTAGCATTATGGGTAGGTGCATTAATTTTAGTTGCAATTATTCATGTTAAGGTAGAACCAATAGAGGGTGTTGTGCTAAAATCATACCAGAGCTATTTTGGAAGATATATTTTATTCTTCTTGGTAGGCCAGATTCAAACCTTAATTACCGTGCTGGGCAACCTTTTCTACATAAAGATTCAATGCCCGCATCCGTTTATGTTTTGGTTTGCAGCCAGCTTCACCAGCTTTACCTACACCATCTTTATTTATTCCTTGACGGTGGCTTTTGAAAATGTAGGGGAAGCTCTTGCGGTTGTCATCATGGTAGTACAGGTAGCCGGAGCAGGTGGTACATTCCCGATAGAGACTTTGCCAAAAGTATATCAGGCGGTGTATCGTTTCCTACCGTTTAACTACTCCATGAATGCCATGAGAGAAACCATTGGTGGCTTGTATGAAAATGCCTATCAAGAGTATTTGTTGAAACTTGGAATATTTGTGTTAGTCTCTTTATTCATTGGATTAGTGCTTCACAAGCCTTTTGAAAAGCTCAATCATATGATAGAAAAGAGCAAAGAAAAAACGGGGTTGATGATTTGACAACGGAACAATACCTACAGGACGACACAATTAAAGAGTTTTTAGAGTTCGCGGAAGCGAGTCGTTTTGATGAGCCGCAGGAAGTTATTGATAAAGCTATGGAGCTTCTGCCTGTAGCCGAGAAAAGGCACGATGTGAATCTGCGTGGTCTTCTGTATTATTATATCGGGGATTGCCTATATACCTTGAATAAAACAGAAGAAAGCTTTAGCTATTTGGAACGCGCTACCAGAGACCTAAGCTATGCAAAAAACTGGGAACGTATGGGTATTTGCTATAACCTTTTGGGACTTATGCTGTCTCATCAGGGAAATATCGTAAGTTCCATTGAGAGTATGTATGAGGCAATTGAAATTGCTGAAAAACACGATCTATATTTGCTTGCCACTATGGTCTATGCAAATTTAGGGGAAATCTTTTGCGATATCGGCAACTATCAGGAAGCCTTTCGTCTTGAAAAGATTTCCATGGAATATAGCGAAAAAGTCAGCAATTCTCAGCAGAATAAGGTGCTGGATGTGGTTTTGGCTTTGAGCATTCAGCTTGTAAAAACCTGTATTTTAACAGGCCAGTTAAAGCTAGCGGAAATCTACATGGAAAAGTCCATGGCCTTACAGGAAAAGGTGGAAACGGACTTCAGAACTCTGAGTATTCGTATTGCAGCTGTGCTTTTGGCAAAAGCCCAAGGAAATAGCGAAAAAGAAGCCGAAGAATTACAGTACGCCATTCAGGAGTTCCGTAATTGCAAATATAAAATTGACTATTTTACAGATTGCTTTGATTTGATGAATTATCTCAATGAAAAAGGAGATAATGACATCTTGGAAGAGATGATTGCATCTATAGAAAAAAGCATTGAGGATAACGAATATCCGGATATCCGTATGAAGCTTTCTGCTTTGAAATTAGATGTTTTTCATCGTAAAAATATAACTGAGGCCAATGTAGAAGAATTCCGCAGATTTGTGAAGTATGCCCAGGCGCAAGCTGTGCAGAACAATCGCAATGTCTATCAGTTCATCGAGATTCGGAATAATCTAAAGAAGATGAAAAACCAGAATTCGGAACTGAAACAAGAAGCGGACACCGATGGCCTTACAAAACTGCCTAACAGACGTAAGTTAAACGAAGTGGCAGATAAGTACTTCGAACTGGCAGATACCTATAAAGAAAGTCTTGGGGTGGAGATGCTGGACATCGACCATTTTAAGGCGATTAATGATAAGTATGGTCATAAAATCGGGGATGAGTGTCTCATTGCCCTTGCAGAAGTTTTAAAGCTCATGAAGCGAGATGGTATGTTTTGCGCCAGATACGGTGGTGATGAGTTCTTTATTCTCTACATGGGATTTGAAGACGATGCCATTCATGAGATTTGTGGTATGTTAAATACGACCCTGGCACGGGTTTTGGAAGAAAGGGACTTGCCGAAATTCACCATTTCACAAGGCATTTGCAATCACGTGCCCAGGGCATTAAATAAAGTCTGGGATTATACTTCATCCGCAGACGCAGCACTATACCGAACCAAAGATACCGGTGGGAACGGTGTGCTTTTGATTCATAGTGCGAAAGAGTTAAATGAAAACCACTAGGAGAAGACGAAATGAAACTTGGAGCATTAGAAGCCGGTGGCACAAAGATGGTTTGCGCCATTGGTGACGAGAACGGAAAGATTTTGAAAAAGGAATCTTTTCCTACTTTAACCCCGGAAGAAACCATACCGAAATTGTATGATTTCTTTGAGAAGGAAGGCATTGAGGCCTTGGGTATCGGCTGTTTTGGGCCGATTTGCTTAGATAAGTCCAGGCCGGAATATGGACATATCACTACCACACCAAAGCTTGCATGGCAGAACTACGATATGGTAGGCGCCTTCAAAGGACTTGGGGTTCCAATCGGTTTTGATACCGATGTAAACGGTTCCGTACTAGGCGAGCATACCTGGGGAATCGGAAAAGGCTTACACAGTGTACTGTATATCACCATCGGTACCGGCGTAGGTGTAGGTATTATCTTAGATGGCAAGTTGGTACATGGTATGATGCATCCGGAAGGTGGTCATATCCTTCTTACCAGACATGAAAAGGATGTAGAGTTCCCTGGAAATTGTCCTTTCCACAAGAACTGCTTTGAAGGTCTTTGCGCAGGTCCGGCCATCGAGAAAAGATGGGGCAAAAAGGGCGCTGAATTACAGGATCAGCCCTTCGTATGGGAACTGGAAGCTTACTATATCGCCCAGGCTCTGGTAGATTATGTATGTATCGCCAGCCCACAGCGTATTATCCTTGGTGGCGGCGTCAGCCATCAACTGCAGATGCTTCCTCTGGTGAGAGAAGAGTTCAAAAAGCAGATGAATGGCTACATTGTAACAAAGGAAATGGAAGACTTGGATACCTATATCGTAGCTCAGAGTTTAGACGATGAGCAGGGTATCATGGGAGCTTTAAAACTTGGCCTGGATGCTATGTAATTTATATTCTGATTATAGTTTTGAAGCAAAGTCTTTATAGATTTTTCACTTGCCAGCAGGCAGAACCTGCATTATAATGAGTTTAACCTGAAATGCTCGGCAACTCCTGTTATTTTGATCCTACATTTCTTTAAACGGGATTCCTACATTATCATGTGGATGTCAGGCCTTAATCTTTTGATTCGGAGGAAGGCAGAAATATGATTGCGGTTGCCCACCTAGCGCGAGCTAGGAGTCAATTACAGGAATCGGCATTTTGGGGGTTTATTTTGCCCAAAAGCGTAGACAACGCATAAAGGTCTTAATCCCTATTTTCAGAGAGAGGAAGTCACCGGCTGCAAGCTTCCTTATTTACATTAAGACTCATATTCCCGTTGTAGCTGCCTGGATGAATCACAGTAGTTTAGGCCGTAGGAGACACGTTACGTCCAAGAGTGCCTATAGGATTATAGGAATCAGGGTGGTACCGCGAGAAATCGTCCCTATATCTGCGAAAGTGGATATAGGGATTTTTTATTGCATAGAATATGTAAGGAGAGAAATATGGAAAGATTAGACCAAATCAAAGAAGAAGCGCTTCGCCAGATCAAAGACTCCGAAGCTCTTGAAAAATTAGGGGACATTAAAGTACAGTTCCTTGGTAAAAAAGGTGAACTGACTGGTCTCTTAAAAAGCATGAAAGACATTCCGGCAGAAGACAGACCGAAGATGGGCCAAATGGTAAATGCTGTTCGTGAAGAAATCGAAACAGCACTGGAGAATGCCAAAAAGCGTATGGAAGCAGAAGTGATGGAAGCAAGATTAAAAGCGGAAGTCATCGACGTAACTTTACCTGCTAAGAAGAACCTGGTAGGACACAGACATCCAAACTTTATTGCGTTAGAAGAAATCGAGCGTATCTTCGTAGGCATGGGATATGAAGTGGTAGAAGGCCCTGAAGTAGAGAAAGACTACTATAACTTCGAAGCTCTGAATATTCCTGCGGATCATCCTGCAAAAGATGAACAGGATACTTTCTATATTGGTAATGATATTTTACTTCGTACCCAGACTTCTCCAATTCAGGTCCGCGAAATGGAGAAAGGCAAGCTTCCTATCCGTATGCTTGCTCCGGGACGTGTATTCCGTGCAGATGAAGTAGATGCGACACACTCCCCGTCCTTCCATCAGATTGAAGGTATGGTCATCGATAAGAATATTACTTTTGCAGATTTGAAAGGTACCTTGCAGGAGTTCGCAAAAGAACTTTTCGGTGCAGATACCAAAGTAAAATTCAGACCGCATCACTTTCCATTCACAGAGCCTTCTGCAGAAATGGATGTAAGCTGCTTTAAATGCGGCGGTACAGGATGCAGATTCTGTAAGGGTGAAGGCTGGATTGAAATCCTTGGCTGCGGTATGGTACATCCTGACGTATTAAAGAGATGCAATATCGATCCTGAGGAATACACAGGATTTGCCTTTGGTCTTGGTCTTGAGCGTATTGCCCTTTTGAAATACGAAATTGACGACATGCGTCTTTTATATGAGAATGATATCCGCTTCCTGAAACAGTTCTAGTTTTTGGTAGTTTTCGTAGGAATAGATGATAAGTAGGAGAAGAAAATGAATACAGCATTATCTTGGATTAAAGCGTATGTGCCAGGACTGGAATGCACAGATCGCGAATATTTTGACAAAATGACCATGTCCGGTACCAAGGTGGAAACCTTTACCAGACTGGATAAAAACTTAGAGAAAATCGTAGTAGGACAGATTACATCTGTAGAGAAACACCCGGATGCCGATAAACTGGTGATTTGCCAGGTAAACATCGGCACAGAGACCATTCAGATTGTAACAGGTGCGCCTAACGTAGTCGTAGGTATGAAGGTGCCTGTTGTATTAGATGGCGGTAAAGTAGCAGGTGGCCATGACGGTGGCGCCCTTCCGGAAGAAGGTATCACCATTAAAGCAGGTAAATTACGTGGCGTACCTTCTAACGGTATGATGTGCTCCATTGAAGAGCTGGGCTCTTCTCGTAACTTCTATCCGGAAGCACCGGAAGAAGGGTTATACGTATTTGATGATTCTGTTGAAGTAGGTGCAGACGCCGTAGAAGTACTGGGCCTGCATGATACCGTATTCGAATATGAAGTTACCAATAACCGTGTGGATTGCTTCAGTATCCTTGGTATCGCCAGAGAAGTCGCAGCTACCTTTAGACTGCCTTACAATCCTCCTGTTGTAGAAGTGAAAAACGAAACAGGAGATGTAAATGATTATATTTCTGTAGATGTTCAGGATGACCTGTGCACTCGTTACTGTGCAAAAGTGGTAAAGAACATCAAAATCGCTCCATCACCATGGTGGATGCAGAGAAGATTAGCTGCCAGTGGCATTCGTCCAATCAATAACTTAGTAGATATTACCAACTATGTCATGGAAGAATTCGGTCAGCCGATGCATGCCTATGACCTGGATACCATCGCAGGTAAGAAAATCGTGGTTCGCCGTGCAAAAGACGGAGATACCTTCCGTACTTTGGATGGTCAGGACCGCAGCTTAGATCATGACATCTTAATGATTTGTGATGGCGAGAAAGAAGTTGGCATCGCAGGTATCATGGGTGGTGAAAACACCATGATTACGGACAATGTAAAGACTGTTCTTTTCGAAGCAGCTACCTTCAACGGACCAAACATCCGTAAATCTGCTAAGAGACTTGGTCTTCGTACAGATGCTTCTGGTAAATTCGAAAAAGGCCTGGATCCTCGCAATGCAGAAGCAGCTATTATGCGTGCTTGCCAGCTGATTGAAGAACTGGGTTGTGGTGAAGTAGTCGGTGGTATGGTAGATGTGAAAGAGCCATTAAAGGACCTGGTTACTCTGCCATTTGAGCCTGAAAAAACCAATGCATTCCTTGGTACTGATATCTCCAAGGAAGATATGCTTTCTTATTTTGAAAGACTGGAAATCAAATATGATCCAGCTACCAACATGTTGACTTGCCCATCTTTCCGTCAGGATTTAAAGGGCTTTGCTGATATCGCAGAGGAAGTAGCTCGTTTCTACGGCTATGATAAGATTCCTACCACCATGCCGGGTGGTTCTGCTGTAGCAGGTAAGCTGACCTTTAAGATGATGATTGAAAGAAAAGCCAGAGACGTAGCAGAATTCTGTGGTTTCTCTCAGGGCATGAGCTATTCTTTCGAAAGTACAAAGGTATTTGATAAGCTGTTAATGCCGGAAGATGCAAAGGAAAGACAGGCAATCCGTATTGCCAATCCTTTGGGCGAAGATTATGCCATCATGCGTACCGTATCCTTAAATGGTATGCTGACCAGCTTATCTACCAACTACAACCGTCGTAACGGCGATTGCAGACTGTACGAACTTGGTAATATCTATCTGCCAAAGTCACTGCCTCTGACAGAGCTGCCTGATGAAAGAATGCAGTTTACTTTGGGATTCTACGGGGATGGAGACTTCTTTACCATGAAAGGTGTGGTAGAAGAATTCTTAAGCCAGATTGGTATGAATGGTAAAGTATCTTACGATGGCAAACATGGTAAGACTTTCCTGCATCCCGGACGTGGTGCTGTCATGAGCTACGAAGGCAAGACTATTGGCTTCCTTGGTGAAGTACATCCTGAAGTTTGCAAGAACTATGACATGAAGTGCAGAGCTTATGTGGCTGTACTGGATATGCCTGAAATCTTACAATTTGCTACCTTTGATCGTAAGTATGAGGGCATTGCAAAATTCCCTGCAGTAAGCCGTGACTTATCCATGGTGGTACCGAAAGAGATTCCGGTAGGAGATATCGAGGCTATGATTAGCCAGAGAGCCGGCAAACTGTTAGAGGAAGTGAAACTCTTCGACGTTTATGAGGGAGATCAGATTAAAGCCGGATTCAAATCCGTCGCTTATTCCATCACCTTCCGTGCAAAGGATAGAACTTTGGAAGAAGCAGATGTAACAGGAGCCATGAAGAAAATTCTAAATGGTCTTGAAAGCATGGGCATTAGTCTGAGAGACTAAGAATAGATAAGACATAGCGGAATGGAAATCCCGGTCAACCCGGGATTTCAGAAAGAAGGTAAACATGGAACGTAAAAATGTGTGGAAAGAATACACAGACAAACAGACCAAAGATGCAATGAAATTTGCAGAAGACTATAAGTTCTTCTTAGATCACGCAAAAACAGAGCGTGAAGCAGTAGACCAGATTGTCAATACTTTAGAGGATGCAGGCTTCGTAGAATTAGAGAAAGCCATTGAATCCGGTAAGAAATTAAAAGCCGGTGATAAAGTATATGCCGTACAGATGAACAAGACTTTAGCAGCTTTCATCATCGGTAAGAAGCCTTTGACAGAAGGCATGAACATCTTAGGTGCACATATCGACTCTCCTAGATTGGATATCAAACAGAATCCTCTTTATGAAGATACTGATTTTGCATACCTTGACACCCACTATTATGGTGGTGTGAAGAAATACCAGTGGGTAACTATCCCTCTGGCTCTTCATGGCGTGGTAGTGAAGAAGGATGGTACCACAGTAGAATTAAATGTAGGTGAAGATGAAGATGATCCTGTATTCTTCATTTCTGACCTTCTCATTCACTTGGCTGCAGAGCAGATGGACAAGAAAGCCAGCAAAGTCATCGAAGGCGAAGCTTTGGATGTCATCATCGGAAGTAAACCACTTACCATTAAGAAAACTGCTGCCAAAGACAAAGAAGAAGCAGATGGTAAGGATGCTGTAAAGAAAGCTATTCTTCAGATTCTGAAAGATACCTATGATTTCGAAGAAGAGGATTTCCTTTCTGCAGAAATCGAAGTTGTACCTGCCGGTAAATGCCGTGATGCAGGTTTTGACCGCAGCATGATTCTTGGCTATGGCCACGATGATAGAGTTTGCGCATATCCATCTGTAAGAGCATTGATGGAAGTAAAGACTCCTGAGCGTACTACCTGTGCAATCCTGGCTGATAAAGAAGAAATCGGTTCTGACGGTGCAACCGGTATGCAGTCCATGTTCTTTGAAAATGTCGTAGCAGAACTTGCTGCTTTAACAGGCTTTGATGGAAACTTATATGTACGAAGAATCATGAAGAATTCCTTCATGCTTTCTTCTGATGTAAGCGCAGCTTACGATCCTACTTACGCAGGACAGTTCGACAAGAAGAACAGCGCTTACTTTGGCGGCGGTATGGTATATAACAAATACACCGGCTCTAGAGGTAAATACGGCAGTAGTGATGCTAATGCAGAATACGTTGCACAGATTAGAGCCATGATGGATGCAGACAAAGTCGTATTCCAGACAGCAGAACTTGGTAAAGTAGATGCAGGTGGCGGCGGAACTATCGCTTTATACCTGGCAAAATACGGTATGAATGTTATTGATAGCGGTGTGGCAGTACTGAATATGCACGCACCTTGGGAATGCATCAGCAAAGTAGATCTTTATGAGACATTCCGTGGCTATGTTTCTTTCTTGAAAAGAGCAGGCAAATAGTTAGAATTGGTTAGTTGAAATGGAACAATTATTAAAAAGTGATTTTTATTATGATCTGCCGGAGGAACTGATTGCGCAGGATCCTCTGGAGGATCGATCTTCCTCCAGACTCATGAAGCTGGATAAGGTGACAGGGGAAATCGAACATGCGGTATTTCATGACATCATCGATGACCTGAATCCCGGTGACTGCCTGGTATTAAATGATACCAAGGTCATTCCGGCCAGACTTATGGGAACGAAGAAGGATACCGGTGCAACAGTGGAGATTCTACTCCTGAAGCGCCGTGAGAAGGATGTCTGGGAAACACTGGTAAAACCAGGTAAGAAATGCCGTGTAGGTGCGGAAATTACCTTTGGTGATGGCGTTCTCAGTGCAAAGATTATCGATGTGTTAGAGGATGGTAACCGACTGGTGCAGTTCTTCTATGAAGGTATCTTTGAAGAAGTGCTGGACCGCTTAGGCGAGATGCCTTTGCCACCTTATATTACCCATAAGCTTCAGGACCGTAACAGATATCAGACTGTATATGCAAAGTATGAAGGTAGTGCAGCTGCTCCTACAGCAGGTCTTCACTTTACCAAGGAGCTTCTTCAGAGAATCGAAGAAAAGGGCGTGCGTCTCGTATATGTGACGCTACATGTTGGACTTGGTACTTTCCGTCCGGTCAAAGAAGAAAATGTATTGAATCACCATATGCATTCTGAGTATTATCATGTATCTAAGGAAGCGGCTGATGCCATCAATGAAACCAAAGCAAAGGGTGGCAGAGTCATCTGTGTCGGTACTACCTCTACCCGTACCATTGAAAGCGCTGCGGTAGATGGTAAAGTAATGCCGGGAAGCGGTGATACCCAGATTTTCATCTATCCGGGCTATAAGTTCCAGGTATTAGATGCACTCATTACCAACTTCCATTTACCGGAGTCTACCCTGGTGATGCTTGTCAGCGCCCTGGCAGGAAGAGAGCATGTGTTGCATGCTTATGAAGTAGCGGTGCAGGAGAGATATCGTTTCTTCTCCTTCGGCGATGCTATGTTTATTCACTAAGAAGCTTAGGGATTTATCCTGATTGAAAAGTGACAAATGCCTAGGAATGCTTTACAATGGAATTGTTGGTAAAACAATTTTATGATTTAGAGGTGGGTTATGGAAGATCGTAGAAGAAGCAGACGTTTGGAACTCAATTCCGAATTGGTAATCAAAGGATTACAGGGTGATACCCAAGAAGCGAAAATCGAAGTAACAGACTTGTCTAAGACCGGTGTTGGTTTTACAAGCCCTGCAAAACTTGAAATCAAAGGTGTATATGAAGCGAATCTTCGCATTTGGACCGGTGAAGTGATTCACTCTTTCTTGAAGATTGTTCGTATCGAGGTAAATCCGGAAGACGAGTCCGTATTTAACTATGGAGCTACCTTTGTTGGTATGGCAGGACTGGATGCCAATAAGATTAGCATTTATGACATGATTCAGAACGGCACACAGGAATAACAGCGGAGATAATTATGACTACTTACGAAGTTCCCATGATGAAGCGCAAAATGAAGGACATAATCAAGGTACCGGGGTCGAAAAGCCTCAGTAACCGAGTCCTTCTTTTGGCAGCGAAGTCAGAGGGAACTTCTGTCGTTTCCGGGGTTCAGTTCAGCGATGATACCAGACATTTTTTACAAAGCCTGAGAGATTTGGGCTATGAGCTGGAGATAGATGAGAAAAACTATCAGGTCACAGTCCGTGGCTGTGGCAGGGATATACCGAAGAAAAAAGCCACTATCGATGTGGGCTCTGCCGGTACCGGCGCCAGATTCCTGACTTCCTTCTTAGCCTTTTCCGATGGAGAGTACGAGATTCAGTGCTCAGAGCAGATGAAGAAAAGACCTATGAAGGAACTCTTTGGCACATTGGAGATTATGGGGATTCCGATTCAATATTTGGAAGCTCCTGGACACTTGCCAATCAAACTACAGGGACTTTTTACGACGAATCGTGATGCTGATAGTGGAATGAATGATGCGCTGGTGCAGACATACACAATTGATCTGGACATCAGTCGTAGTACCCAGTACCTCACCGCATGGCTTTTGACTTTTGCCGGCTCCGGCGTAGTAGGAAGAATCCATATCACCAGTGAGAAAAAGACAGGCACTTATATCCGGATGACCATGGATTTACTAAAAGACTTCGGCGTTCCGGTGACCTTCGATGGAGATACCTATGTAGTAGATGGCAGAGAGCCCATCAAAGCCCAAAATTACCAGATTGAAGTGGATATGTCCGGTGCGTGCTATTTCTATGCATCCGCCGCTATCCTAGGCGGAGAAGTAGAGGTGGAAGGCGTACACAGAAATCTTCATCAGGGAGATCTACAGTTTCTGCATGTATTAGAGCTGATGGGATGCACGGTAGAAGAGGGGGAGAAGGGCTTGCGTCTAAAAGGCCCAACCGGAACGCTTCATGGTGTCCATATCAATATGAATCAGTTCTCAGATCAGGCGCTGACCTTAGCGGCCATTGCACCTTTTGCAGATTCTGTCACAGAAATTACGGGCATTGCTCATATCAGAGGCCAGGAGTGTGATAGAATCCATGCTATCATAGATAATCTATCTACTTTGGGGATAAGGGTGGAAGAATTAGAAGATGGCGTTCGGATTTATCCACTAAATATGTCTAAGGTAGAAGTAACGCGAAAAGTGATGATTCATACATTCGAAGATCATCGTGTAGCAATGTCTTTTACATTAACAGGCCTTCGTATACCTGGTATCGTGATAGAAAATCCAGAATGTTGTCGTAAGACATTCGAGAATTATTTTGAGATTTGGGATGAAATAAGTAATAATACAAAAGTCTAAGATATAAGACAAATTCTTTCAATTGTAAAATCAGATGAAATTTTTCTGGCTCTGGAATGTTATATATGGGATGATTTTATGAAAAAAGCTTTTATCTTTCTATTATTTTCTTTGTTATTTCTGGTTGGATGTAACAATTATATTAGTAGGGGAAGCACATCGGTTACCTTAGATGATGCTGCTTATGTAAATCCTGGAGCTAAATGTCTTTATGAAGATGATTATGAGCTTCTATGGGATGCACTGCGAAATACATATCCCTATTTACCTTACCTTCAGAATCAGGGAATTGATGTTGAAGAGATATACGCAAGGTATGCGTCAGATGTAAAGAGCATTACGAATGAAGATGAGTTTTATGATGCGTTACAAAGGATGTTAAGTGAGCTTAACAATTTTGCTCATTTATATGTCATTACGCCGGACTCGTTTCAAACTCTCTACTTTAACTGGATGTGTAACGGAATGGCATCTGAACACAACGATCCAATCCAGAATATTCTTACGAGCCCCTTACTTTCAGCGAGATATCATGTTCCAGATAATGTAAGTGACATTGGTAAAAGTATACAAATGGATTCGAACACCTCTGTTTTTGTACAGTACTATTCTGATAGCAACACTTTGTATATGAAAATACCTTCATTTGAAACAGGGCTGGTAGAACGAGACAGTGATTTGGTTTTTGACAGTTTGGAAAGATATCCGGAGACGAAAAATATAATTTTTGATGTTTCGGGAAATCCAGGCGGGAACGTGTATTATTGGACGAATAATATAGTCGCTCCATTCGGAGAAAAGTATAAGTTTTCAAATCGGACATATTATCATGATTCACCAATCTTTGAACAGTATCATGCAGGCTGGGATACGAAACCGGTATCAGAACTAAAGGATGCACCAGAATGGGTTTCTGAGCTGGGATTGGATTATTACGTTGAGTTTGATTATCCATTTCCTATAGATGAAGTAAAAACAATTCCAAATGCCGGTAGCATCAAAAGATGGGTTTTAATAAGCCGTAATAGCTATTCGGCGACAGAAACCTTTGCAAATTTCTGTAAAACTACTGGTTGGGCTACGGTAGTGGGAACACAGACTTCTGGTGATGGCATGCATACTTCTCCGATAGTTTTGTTGTTGCCTGATTCGGGATTATTGGTTCGCATGTCTGATAGCGTAGGAGAAAATCCAGATGGAACAATTAACGCTATTTATGGAACAAAGCCCGATATCACGTGTAAACGGGGAGAAACACCGTTGAATCGGTGCCTTGAGGAAATAAGCAAAGAAGAGGAATAGTGATAAAATAAGGAGCGAAGTTCACTTCGCTCCTTTGTCATGCAGTTTCTTCTGCGATTTTATCTAAGATTCTTTGGCGTACCATTTCAGCAATTTCGCCAGTGCGCATGTTTTTGTATTCTTCGTAAGGAATAGGCTTTAAGTAGTGAACGTAGGTGGTAACAGGGCCCAGGTGGTAACTGTTATATACTTTATAGGAATCGATTAAAGCAATAGGGACAATAGGTGCTTTTGCTTTGAGTGCCACTTTGAAACTTCCGGGCTTAAAGGCTACCGGGATGTTACGATTATTGAACTTATAGCCACCCTCCGGGAAGATGATGAACTTGCGTCCTTTTTCCCGAATTTCCTTGGCAGTCTCATTGAAGATATCTACAGTCTGACGCAGGTCTTTGATTTTCAAACGTTTAGACTCTGTCAAATCTACGAACTCATTTACCAGAATTGTGTGACTTTTGCGCTCGTCCATGATGAAGGCGCAAGGCTCTTTATGGGTATACATGATACCCAGTGCATCGTACTTTCCCTGGTGATTTGGAACCATGACATAGCCGCCTTCTTTGGGAAGGTTTTCGATGCCGGTGGCAATGGTCTTTACCTTACCGGTGCGATTCATGAGATAGACCACATGCATGGCTAATTTGTATCTGCGAACTTCGTCGTACTTTTCTTTATGATCAGCGTAGTAACGCATCTTGGTTATCATGTAAGGTGCCCGAAATAAGTTCATCAGGATCACGTAAAAAAATTTAAGCATAGTTTTCTCCCACTTGTATATTATAACGGAGACGGAAAACATGTTCAAATTATGTTCAGACATCAAACAATTTTAACACTTTAACTTGATAAATTATCCTTGCTCCTCTATAGTAATAAATAGGATTTTGCTCGAAAAGGGCAACTAGTAAAACGACTGAGGGAAAATACATGACAAACAATAGTGCATTTCATAGTATAGGTTTTATTGGACTTGGATTAATCGGAGGTTCTGTAGCAAAGGCTGCAAAGCTGGCCTACCCAAATCTGGAAATCTATTTTTATGATAAAGATGAAATCACAATTACATTAGCGGAAGAAAAAGGCTATCATTATGCAGAGCTGACGGATTCCAAATTGACCCAGGCGGAGATTCTCTTTCTATGCGGTCCGGTGCTGGCCAATAGTGAAAATCTAAGAGCCATCGCAGACAAACTGGGGAAAGATACCTTACTAACGGATGTAGGCTCTGTGAAAAAGGAGATTACGGATGAAGTATCTGCGCTTGGACTTGATGCGAAGTTCATTGGTGGTCATCCTATGGCCGGCAGCGAACGTATTGGATTTGCCAATAGTACCCATAAGATTCTGAAGAATGCATATTATATTCTTTCACCAAGTGACGCTAATTCGACAGCGCAAATAGAGAAGCTGACTAGCTTTGTTACTGCCATTGGCGCCTTGCCACTTACTTTGGCACCGGAGAAGCACGACTATGTGACAGCTGCCATTTCTCATCTGCCACATGTCATTTCTGCATCCTTGGTGAATCTTGTAAAGAATTCCGATGATCCAAATGGCACCATGAAGATGATTGCGGCAGGCGGGTTTAAGGATATCACCAGAATATCCTCATCTTCCCCCACCATGTGGGAACACATCTGCATGACCAACAAGGACAATATCCTTTCCCTTTTGGACGACTACATGGCATCCTTAGCTGCTATTAGAAGTGAAATTGAGGAACAGAAAAGTGCGGAAATACACGAATTCTTTGACTCTGCCAGAACCTACAGAGATTCCTTCCCGGAGACCAGCTCCGGCCCTATCAAGAAGGCGCATGTATTTTATGTAGAGATTCCGGATGAAAACGGTGCATTGGCCACGATTGTGACGTTACTTGCTTTTGCCCAGATTTCCATCAAGAATATCAGTATTACCCATAATCGTGAAGTGGCACAGGGTTCTCTTCGCATGGAATTGTACGAAGAAAAAGATTTGCCAAGAGCGATGCAGATTCTGCAAGAAAAGAACTATCAGGTATTTCAATCCTAAGAAGTAAGGTCCTTTATTCCGATTTGGAATAGAGGGCCTTTTATACTGCCAGCTTCCAAGAATTATTAGATTTAGGCTCATAGTAGAGTCGGACAGTGCGTTGCAAACCAAAGATAGTGACACGGCACTCGAAAATCTGGGTGCTGTCACAGACATAGACACTGTCACTGGAGGTATAACATCCATGGGTGGGAACAGGCTTATAGGCAGAAATCGAGTAGGATTCATAGACTCCTTCATCATTCATCAGTCTAAATCTCATGGGCACAGTGGTAGCGTCGGTCCTGTGCTCACATATTACGTCTACATCAAATACTCGCTTCATACATAACCTCTAACAATAGAACAAATTTTCGATTTAAGTGTAGCACAGATAGAACGGATGTTCAATATTCAAATTATGAAATCTTTTGTTAAAATAGAAAGTGGAAAAATAAGTGAGGAGTGATGGGTTATGATTTGGACAATTATATTAATTCCTTTTTTAGGAACTGCATTAGGTGCAACCTGTGTCTTCTTCATGAAGGACGAGATGAAACAGAATACCCAGAAAGGTCTTGGTGGATTTGCCGCCGGTGTCATGGTGGCGGCTTCTTTTTTTAGTTTGATTTTGCCGGCGTTAGAGCAGGCACAGAGTATGGGAAAACTTCGGTTTATACCTTCTGCCATTGGATTTTTCATCGGTATGCTCTTTTTGCTGGTTCTTGACATGGTTATTCCGCATATTCACATTGATAAAAGTGAGGAAGGACCAAGAAGCGGTTTGAAGCGTACTACGAAGCTGGTATTAGCCGTGACATTGCATAATCTGCCGGAAGGTATGGCGGTAGGTGTAGTAGCCGCCGGCTGGCGTTATGGAAATGAAACCATATCCTTCATGGGTGCCCTGGCTCTGGCCATTGGTATTGCGATTCAAAATTTCCCGGAAGGCGCTATCGTATCCATGCCACTACGTGCAGAAGGCGTAGCGAAGTGGAGGACCTTCCTGTATGGGGTATTATCCGGCGTAGTTGAGCCAATCGGTGCGGTCTTGGTTTTGGGTGCAGCAGGACTTCTGATTCCGACGATGCCATATCTTCTTAGCTTTGCAGCCGGCGCCATGATGTATGTGGTGGTAGAAGAACTGGTTCCGGAGATGTCGGAAGGCAAACACTCCAATATCGGTACCATTAGTTTTGCATTGGGTTTCATCATCATGATGATTTTGGATGTAGCCCTTGGATAAAGCTGGGAGCGTAGAGATACGCTCCTTTTTCGTTAGATAGAATCCCTTATTTTCTCTATTTGTCAAAAAATATGCACAATTCAAACATAATTGACTGAATAATGCTTGCTCTCCCGTATAGATGATAGTAAAATATATCTATAAGTAAAAAACTATAAAGGCTTGGAGGGTTTAGCACATGAACGTTTACACAACTGACAAGATTCGTAACGTGGTACTTCTCGGGCATGGGGGCTCGGGGAAAACCAGTCTGGCTGAGGCTATGGCTTATATGGCCGGACTGACAAGTCGTATGGGTAAGGTAGAGGATGGTAATACCATCTCAGACTACCAAAAAGAAGAGCAGGCTCGTAAAATTTCTTTGGGCACATCTGTAATTCCAGTCGAATGGCAAGGCTATAAACTCAACATTCTGGATACTCCCGGTTTCTTTGATTTTGCAGGAGAAGTAGAAGAAGCTATGTTGGCCGCAGGGGCAGCAATTATTGTTGTGTCCGGAAAGGCCGGCGTGGAAGTAGGTACAGAGCGCGCTTGGGATTTATGCGAAAAGTATCATCTGCCTCGTATCTTTTACGTAGATGAGATGGATGTGGATTCTGCCTCCTTTAGACAGGTGGTGGAAGACCTAACGAATAAATATGGAAAGCGCATTGCTCCATTCCACTTACCAATTCGTGAAAACGAGAAATTTGTGGGTTATATCAATGTCATCACGGAAACAGGTAATAGATGGCAAGGCAAAGAAGTTGTGGAGTGTGAGATTCCTGATTACAGTAAAGATAATCTGAAGATTTGTAAGGATACTTTGCTGGAAGCTGTGGCTGAAACATCCGAAGAATTCATGGAAAGATTCTTTAATGGCGAATCCTTCTCTGAAGCGGAAATCCGTGCTGCTATGCGTAATAATGTCATGGATTGCAGCGTGTTCCCCATTACCATGGGATCGAACCTGCTGTGTCAGGGTATCTATACCTTGATGGATGATGTGATTAAATACTTCCCAAGTCCTGAAAATAGAAAAGTAGCCGGTGTGGATCTAAAGACCAATGAAATCTTTGAAGCTGACTATGACTTTGCAAAAGCAAAATCCGGTCAGATTTGGAAGACTATCGTGGATCCATATATCGGCAAATACTCCCTGATTAAGGTATACTCTGGTGTATTGAAAACCGATGATGAAGTCTACAACGTAGATAAAGATATCGATATGAAAATCGGTAAATTGTATGTATTACAGGGCAATAAGCCAATCGAAGTACCGGAACTGCATGCCGGTGATATTGGTGCCATCGCGAAGCTGACAGCTGCCAGAACCGGTGATTCCTTATCTACCAAAGGCCATACCATCAAATATGGTAAGCCTGACCTTCCAACGCCATATACCTATAAGAGATATGAGCCGGTAAATAAAGGGGATATTGATAAGATTGCACAGGCCATCCAGAAGATGACTCACGAAGATCTCACCATCAAGAACGTGAATGACGCAGAGAACAGACAGATGCTTCTCTATGGTATGGGAGATCAACATCTGGATGTCATTGCCAGCAAGCTTCTCAATGAATATAAGTGCGAGATTAAACTAAGTAAACCAAAGGTAGCCTTTAGAGAGACTATTCGCAAAAATTCTGATGTAGAGTATAAGTATAAAAAGCAGTCTGGTGGACATGGCCAGTACGGTCATGTAAAAATGCGTTTCTCCGCATCCGGTGATTTGGAGACACCTTACATCTTCGAGCAGGAGGTAGTAGGTGGTGCTGTACCGAAGAACTTCTTCCCGGCTGTTGAAAAGGGTATCGCAGAAGGGGTACAGAGAGGACCACTGGCAGGCTATCCGGTAGTAGGCATCAAAGCCGTATTATACGATGGTTCTTACCATGCAGTAGACTCCTCCGAAATGGCATTTAAGACTGCTGCTCTCGGCGCTTTCAAAGATGGTATCATGAAAGCCTCCCCGGTACTTCTTGAGCCAATTGCTTCCCTGAAGGTCATTGTACCGGATCAGTTTACCGGTGATGTGATGGGAGATCTAAATAAACGTAGAGGTCGCGTGCTGGGTATGAATCCTACAGCAGATGGCAAGACCTGCGTAGAAGCAGACATTCCAATGACAGGACTATATGGCTATTGCACAGACCTTCGCTCCATGACCGGCGGTAGAGGCGACTTCTCCTATGAATTTGCCCGCTATGAGCAAGCTCCACAGGAAGTCCAGGATGCTGAGATAGCAAATAGAGCAAAGGAAAAAGAAGAGGAAGCAGATGCTTAATTAGAATTCTAGGACCCTTGTTTTCGGACAAGGGTCCTTTTTTCGTGGAAATATGGTAGAATCTATATGTTTGATAGGTATATAAAATGAAAACAGGGGTTTAGACATCATGGTACGTGAATTAACGGCAGTAGAGAAAAAAGAAAGAGATAGAAGCTGTGAAAAACTAAGGAATAAGGCCTGGAAACAGGTCCAACTAGTCATGGAAAAACAAGGACTTTCCTTTGATCAGGACAGCATCATCAGGGAAATGTATGCAGGCTCACTTAATATGACGGCTGTTTTGAAGCAACCACTGGTTGCGTTTACGTTTATCTTTGTTTTTTGCTTTGGCCCACTACTAATCGCAAAACTATTTGATGTTTTTATGATTTGCTTTTTGCTATTTGCTTTGCTGCCGATTTTGACAATCAGCCGATTTACAAAAGTAAGCTATCTAATCTGGATGGAAAATAGAATTTTTATTCAGGAGTACTTTGGAAAATCCTATCTGATTTCCATCGATGAAATTACGAAGTTTCAGATGGTAGGCCACGAGTTTGGAATTGCATATCGTAACAAGTATATAAAGCGTGGTATTCCGGGATATTCTGTTTTGAATTATTTAGAATTTCTGGATGAAAACAGACCGGATTTAGGCATCAAAGAATCAATCCTTCAAAATGAGGATTGCATGAATTTAATCAAGAAGGACTTATCTGCTTATTTCGGAGATATGGTAACGAGGTATTGATGAAACTATATACGGGAAAGAAGACCGGATTTGTTTTAATCAAGCAGATTGCCTTTGATTTTTAGGTGTTTCGATATATAATATACAAGTATTTAACTGAGGAGGACGTATTATGTCAGAAGTGTATAATCATAAAGCCATTGAGAAAAAATGGCAGAAATACTGGGAAGAACACGAAACATTCAAGACAGATGTGTGGGATTTTTCTAAACCGAAGTTCTATGCACTGGATATGTTTCCCTATCCATCCGGAGTAGGCCTTCATGCCGGACATCCGGAAGGCTATACCGCAACCGATATCATGTCTCGTATGAAGAGAATGCAGGGTTACAATGTGCTGCATCCAATGGGATATGATTCCTTTGGTCTTCCTGCAGAGCAGTATGCTGTTACTACAGGTAACCATCCAAACGGATTTACCCAGGAAAATATTAAGACCTTTTCCAAGCAGCTTAGAGAGCTTGGTTTTGACTATGACTGGTCCAAGATGATTGCTACCAGCGATCCTGAATTTTACAAATGGACCCAGTGGATTTTTAAGAAATTATATGAGGCTGGTTATGCAAAGCATATCGAAATGCCTGTAAACTGGTGTGAAGAGCTTGGTACCGTACTTTCCAACGATGAGGTTATCGATGGTAAGTCCGAGCGTGGCGGCTATCCTGTAGTACGTAAGAATATGCCACAGTGGGTTATCGATCAGCCGGCTTTCGCAGAAAAGCTGTTAGAAGGCTTAGATGAAATCGATTGGCCGGAATCCACCAAAGAGATGCAGCGCAACTGGATCGGTAAGAGCACCGGTGTAGAAGTAGAGTTTGAACTTGTAGGTGGTGGTAAGTTCTCCATCTTCACCACTTGTATCGAAACCATCTATGGTATCACTTTCATGGTACTTGCTCCGGATGGAGATATCGTGAAGTCCCTTATGGACCGTGTAGAGAATAAGGACGAAGTAGAGGCTTATATCGCAGAGACATTAAAGAAGAGCGATATGGACCGTACAGAACTGAACAAGACCAAATCCGGTTGTCCTTTAAAGGGTGTTTATGCCATTAATCCTGTAAATGGCAAAGAAGTACCTGTATTTATCGGTGACTTCGTACTTGCCAGCTATGGTACCGGTGCAGTTATGGCTGTACCTTCCCATGATCAGCGTGACTTTGAATATGCACAGGTACATAATATTCCTATGATTCAGGTTATCGAAGGCAGAGATGTATCTGAATGTGCATTTGAGAAACAGGACTACTTAGGTAAGGGCTGCAAGCTCATCAATTCCGAAGAGTTCACAGGCCTCACTGTAGAAGAAGCAAAAGAAGCTATTACTTCTAAATTAGAGAAGATGGGCGTAGCCAAGAGAACTGTAAATTACAAGTTCCGTGAGTGGATTTTCGCTCGACAGAGATATTGGGGTGAGCCTGTTCCTTGCGTATATAGAGAAGATGGCAGTATTTACTTCCTGCCGGATGAAGAGCTTCCGTTGGTACTTCCTGAATTGGAAGACTATAAAGGCAAGAACGGCAAAGCACCTTTAGAGAATGCTACTGAATGGAAACAGTACCACAAGAATGGCGTGGACGGCGTAAGAGAGACTTCTACTATGCCTGGTTCTGCTGGTTCTTCTTGGTATTATATGCGATACATCGATCCACACAATGATAAAGAGTTTGCAAATCAGGAACTGTTAAAACACTGGCTCCCTGTAGACCTTTATGTAGGTGGACCTGAGCATGCAGTAGGACACCTGATGTATGCCAGAATCTGGAACAGATTCTTATATGACATTGGCTTATCTCCTGTCAAAGAGCCATTTAAGAAACTGGTTCATCAGGGTATGATTTTAGGCTCTAACGGCATCAAGATGGGTAAACGTTACCCTGAATTCGTAGTAAACCCAAGTGATGTAGTAGAAGAGTATGGTGCAGATACCCTTCGTCTGTATGAAATGTTCATGGGTCCTTTGGAAGTATCCAAGCCATGGAATGATAACAACGTACTGGGTGCAAAGAGATTCATCACTCGTGTATGGAATTTCTTTACCGAAGCAGAAAATATCACGGATACCGATGATGGCAGCCTGACTAAAGTCTACAATCAGACCGTAAAGAAAGTTACAGAAGACTTCGAAAGCTTAGGTTACAACACAGCTATCAGCCAGATGATGATCTTCGTCAACGAAGTCTACAAAGTAGGCAAATGCCCAAGAGAATATGCAGAAGGCTTAATCAAGATGCTTTCCTGCGTATGCCCTCATGTAGGCGAGGAAATTTGGCAGATTATGGGTCATGATGACACCATCGCTTATGAAGCTTGGCCTACCTATGATGAAGCTGCACTGGTAGATGATACCGTAGAAATCGCTGTACAGATTAACGGTAAAGTACGTGCTACCATCAATATCGCCAAAGATGCAGAGAAAGACTCTGTTATCGCTCAGGCAAAAGAAGCATTAGAAGATAAGCTGACCGGTACTATCGTAAAAGAAATTTATGTACCAGGCAGACTTGTAAATATCGTGCAGAAATAAAGTTCATCAGAACTTCACATTGCAACTGTTGACAGCAGCTACGAGGAATGATAAATTAATCCTCGTAGCTGTTTTCTTTTGGCATCTTTGCTGAAAGAATTCTATAAATTCTAAAGATTCTTAATCTTATTTATCGATTTTCACAGCTATGATTTCATCTTTTTTTTAATAACGAATTGCTTGTGATGGGTGAATTATCATGCTAAGATTTTTTTAGAGAGATTCTTCTTCTCGGCAATTTCGAGAAGGAGGGTAATGAGCTTTATATTTGAAACGTTTGCCTTAAGCAAACAAGAGTATGCGAAGATTTACAGCGAGATTAATACCAATTATCAGAAGTACTGGGGAAAAAGCTTTGCCATTCATATGAGCTATGGTGTAGATGATAAAGCTTACGCATACTATTTTGAGAATCAAGGTTATAATCAATATAATATTTATATGAAAACAGAGATATAAGGAGAATAGAGTATGGATGAATTAGTGCATAGATTGAATAGTATAGATGATTCCTATTATGACTTTGTGTGTGCAATATCAGCATATGCAAGAAAGAAAACTTCGAGATTAGAAGCTGTTTTATCATTTTTAAAACAGAATCCAACAGCATCTAGTTCTGAAGTGGTGCGTTTTGTTTCAGAACAGGATGATTTTTATGAAGATGCCGCTTATGAAGATATAAAATATGGGGCATAATTGAAAGGGTTTCGAGAAATCGAAACCCTTTTTGTATTTACAATATCTTGTAAAATGTCTTGAAAATCATGCTAGATATAGTAAAATGAAAATAGTATGTAACATGATGGGGTAATTATAGGCTGACAGGAGTTATAACGCAATTAGTAGTAAGGATTTTAAGAAAAAGGCTAAGGTAAATACTGCCTTCTTCCGATACATATAGAAATGGGGATGGTATGCCCATTTGTTTGCGTGAAAGAAAAAATTTTAAGTAGTAAGATATGGCTGGAAATAAAGGATTAGACAGTATCAAGGATGAGAAGCTGAAAAAGGCTGTCATCGAAGAATTAAAAAGACAAGAGAAAAGAAGAAAAGCAATCATTACATTTTGCATCGTAGCTGCGCTGGGATGCTTTGGATATTTCTTCTTTTATCAATACATGGCAGAGAGAACAGAGATTACTACCACCAATTGGGCGGAGCAGATCAGAAGCGGTGCCGGAAAAGGGGCTACGGTGGATCCGGATGCTCCGGTGATAGTTCATAAGACAGGAGAAAAAGAAGCGCCTCCGGTTTTAGAAAAGTTTGTGCCGATTTTGAAAGATAATAAAAGTGTTATTGGGTGGCTATCCATCCCCGGTACAGATATCGATTATCCGGTAATGCAGACCCAGAATAATGACTATTATTTGAATCACAACTTTAATCAGCAATATGATAAAAACGGCAGTATTTTCCTGGATGCTAATTGCGATGTGATTGATCGCCCTACGAACCTTATCATCTACGGCCACCACATGAAATCCGGTAAGATGTTTGGTTCCTTAGATGCATATGCAAATGAAGACTATTATAAGTCCCATCAAACCTTCCAATTCGACACGATTTACGAGGAAGGCACCTATGCAATCGCTTATGTATTTCGTTCTCAGGTATATGCGGAGAATGAAATCACTTTCAAGTATTACCAATTTATCAATGCCAATTCGGAAGCAGAGTTCTATTCGAACATGCAGGCCATGGCAGATATGTCCTTATATCAGACAGGGGTAGTTCCGCAGTACGGCGACGAACTGGTGACGCTATCTACTTGTGATCGTTCTCAAACAGCAGAAGGAAGATTCGTAGTAGTAGGAGTCAAGATTTCCTAACTCTACGGGAGGAGAATTATGGCAAATAAAGTTGTAAAAGGAAACGAGAAGAAGACACCTGTGAGAGGAAAAAGACACATGAGAAAACAGGCAAGAAGAACCTTGGCTGCTGTTCTTATGATTTCTGCAATTACCATTGCGGCTATTCCTGTTCCGGAAACCTCCGCAGCCGGTGAAAATGCTTCCAAGACAAACGTCAATGTGGAACTGAATCATACAGCCGGTACCAGTGTGACGGTGTCTAATACAACAGCGGATGGTACCACCTTCCCACAGATTAATTATGATTCCAACCACTATGCAACGGATACGGTATATGTAACCAAAGACGGTGATTTCCAGTTCGTTTATAAATATCCTATTTCCGGTGATAGTAAGGCAAGAGCGATTCTTGTTGGCTGTGACCTTGGTTCTTTAGGTGCAAGTGGTGAGCTTACTATTCCACAGACCGTGGATGGATATATTTCTTACAACGAATCTCAAGGTACAAACTTCTCAAACGTAGCGGTAGACCTTGCAGGTGATCCTTTGTTCTACAAGTACATCACCAAATACACCTATACGGAAGAAACCAGATTTAGCACAGGACAAGTGACGCCTAATACTGTTATTGATGCTCCTTTTGTTGAAAATGGTAGCTATACACTGACAAGAACAGCGTCTGAAGTTGATATTATGGAACCTAATCCGGATAATAATAATACGCCGGAGAAAGTTGGTACCTTAAAGACTACAATTTATTACACTTATCAATACCTGCCTTGTTATGCCAACAACATTGAAAGATGGGATATTGAAGGTTCTGTATTGTACAAAAAGGTGGCAACGGATCCTGCAATTAATGAGTCTACTTTGTTTGTTGCCGATAATGATACAAAGACTTTCCTGAATACTACCAATCCATCTTTGGCACTTACTGTAGACTCCGGTAATGCAAACTTCTCCACAGATCATGGTGGACGAATGGTAAATGCAGACGTAGCTTATGTTGCTAGCCAGTTTGCCAGCCGTGAGCAGGGTACCAATAAATGGAAAATCTACGAAAGTGGAAAGCAGGCTGATGGTACCTACAAAGGTGTATTCTCCGGACGTGGTAATATTCAGTCCTTAATTGTTCCGGAATCTGTAAAAGGTATCGGTAAATATGCCTTCTATGATTGCACCGGTCTGAATTCCGTTACCTTTGATAACCAGATTCGAGCAATCGGTGAATCTGCATTTGAAAACTGCAATAACATGAGTACTCTGAATCTGACAGAGTACGCTTCTTTGCCATACATTGAAAAGAATGCTTTTAAAGATTGTCGTAAATTACAGAATGTAGTCATTCCAAGACAGACAACCCATATTGGGGATGGTGCATTTATGGGATGCACCGGCCTTCGCAATGTAGATTTTAATAATGCAGCATCCTTACAGTGCATTGGTAATGATGTTTTCTATGGAAATACTTCTTTGACCAATGTAGATATGACCAATGCGGTTGCATTAAGACAGGTTGGTTGCCATTTGTTTAGAAATTGTAATCAGCTGCAAGAAGTGATTTTCCCACCTGTGGACACACCTCTTAACCATAGCGTCACACTTGGACATGATGGCACTGCTGATCATCTGCATATTTCTATGTTCCAAGGTTGCTCTAAACTTGGTCATGTGAAGGTGCCTAATGTACACAATACTTTTGTAGACCAGGAAGACGGATCTACTTCTAGCAATTATCGCTACTATGTAGATAGCTTCGTAGTAGAGACCGAAGAGAACGGCTTCTATTTTGAAGGCTATGGTGGATCAGCCATTCATCAATTGGCACAGAACAATGAGGTTGCCTTTAAATACATGGATGAAAAGATGAACGGTACTTACGAGAAAGTCGTAAAGTGCAGTGTCATCAGTGGTCAACCGGATGATGTAAACGGCGATAGGGTGGATCCTACCGAAAAAATTAAAGTAAAATTCCAGGTAGATGCAGATGGTCAACTGATCAATGTAGAACCGCTTGATACAGCAAATACGAAATTCTATCACCTGGATATCCCGGCAGAAGTCGGACCTTATGAAGTCACTACCATTGGTACGAATTTCCAGGGTAATGAACAGATTACCCAGGTGAATATTCCGGAAACAATCCATTCTATTCAAGCAGAAGCATTTAAAGGATGCTATAACTTGAACAGAGTAGTGTTTGAAGATCCGTTATCCATAACTTCTCAAATTGGAGTGGATGCCTTTAAGACACAGAATGTAACCAATGGTAATAAGACACAGACAGAGCCGGCTGCTACAAAGCTGACACACCTTACGTTTGAAGGTACCATTAGTGCGGATTCTTTCCCATTCCAGTATGCGATGAATCCACTGAACAACATCAATAATACAAAGCAGGAAAGCAATGTTTATATTGATTGTTATGGTGGTGCACCGGATAACCTTCATGTAAAATACAATCCGGATAAACAGAAATCAGAGTTGCAGACCGTTCCGGTATTCAAAGGAAAGGTTGGTAAAGTTCAGGCATCTGATTTTGATAATTACGAGTATATTCGTTCTATTGCAAAGGCGCTTACAGAAGAGGAACGTCTTATCATAGACGTAGATGTAGACGCCAACGGCAACCCGCTGAATACAGAGAAGTGTAAAGCTTGGGTGGATGCAGCTATGAATGCTTACCTGGGTACTCCAACTGTGGAACCGGATAATACTTCCGCAGCTTATGTGCCGTCTGAAGTAGTTACTAAGACAGTAGCAAGTATTTATAAGATTGATGTGCCTACTGGCGTTCATGCAATTAAAAATAACTTGTTCTCCAGCGCAAATACACCGGAGTATTTAGATGAGAGCAATACCTATGATGCACTGCATAATAAAACCGGTAATAATAAGTCTCAGTTAAGTAAGAACACCCAGTCTGTTATTGCAGATGCATCCAGACCGATTCTATATGCAGTAAATGCAAATGCTGTGGAAGCTGATGAAAACTCCAACCATGTCGTACAGGAAATTACGCTACGAGATATAGATGAATTGGATCCGTATACCTTCTATGGCTTGAAGGAACTTACTACTGTTAAAATGTATAATTCCACTACCGGTTCGGAAGTAATCGGAGATTATGCTTTTGGCCATTGTCCAAAACTGACTACAGTGGTACTGCCTCAGTCTACAGGTACCATGGGTCTTCGCCCCTTTGCCGGTAATAGACAGCTGACAGACGTAAAATACGCTGCAGACAGTACATCCGGTGGTTCTAGTTCCGGACTGAATTTCGAAACCAACGAAGGTATTATTTACGGTACATCCGGTGGTGCTAGAAGCAGTGTAATTGAATGTTTAGAGACCAGATACAATAAGAACGGTGTAACAAGAGGCGAAGCTTCTGTAGGTTCTGCTACAGTTACCGCAGCAGAACTTGCTGGTGTTACAGAAATCAAACCGGAAGCCTTCCAGAATGTAGAAGGTATTAAGACGGTGGATTTATCTCAGGCCAAAATTGTTACTGTTCCTACCAAATGCTTTGCAGATGATAAGACTACAAGTAAGCAGTCCAGCTTATCTGAAGTAATTTTGCCTGCTACCTGTAATTCTATCGAAGCACATGCTTTCTATAATACTGACAGTTTAAGTAATGTTACGATTCCACCTAGTGTATCCATCATTCATCCATTTGCCTTCGATAATGATGATACGGAAGTAGATACTTACGTGACAGTTTCTACTACCGAGGGCAGCGTGGCTGCTATCTTGGCACAGCAGAACGCAAAATACTATTGGACATTAGGCGAGAAGATTAAAGGCACCTTTACAGTTAAGTTTATGGATGAAGATGATAATATCATCGACACCCAGCTGGTTCCGGAAGGGGAAGACGCCGACGGCGATGCAGCAGCAGCGAAGCTTCCTGCAAAACCCGGCTTTACCTTTAGTCACTGGAAACCAAGCGTAAAAGCCGTTGCAGATAATGTAACTGCAATTCCTGTTTACACAGAGAATGCAGCAGAAAAGTATACTGTTGAATTCTGGGATTATGACGGTACCGTGATTGTAACACGTGAAATTAACCCAGGAGAAAGCGCAGAAGAGCCAAAGTCTCCTTCTCGTACAGGTTGGACCTTTACCGGATGGAGTAAAGACTTCACAAACGTAACAGAAGACAAACTGACAGATAAGACCAACAAGAAACTTGTAACCATCGCACAGTACACCCAGAATGGTTCCAGTACAGACCCTTCCGGCTCCGGTAGTTCCGGTAGTGGAAGTGGATCCTCCGGTAGCGGCAGTGATGCTTCCGGCTCCGGCTCAGGTTCCAGCGGTTCTACAAGTGGTTCCAGTGGTTCCAATACCAGTGGTTCTGCCAGCGGTTCCGGTGCAAACGGTAGTGCAGGCGGCAGCAATGCAGGTGCAGATACTACCACATATACTTTGACTGTAGTCAATGGTAGTGGTTCCGGTAGCTATGTAGCAGGTACTACAGTTTTGATTGCTGCATATCCACCTACCAAGGGATATACCTTTAATAAGTGGACCAGCACAGACCAGACCACCACGTTCGCCAATATGATGGCTAGTGCTACCAGCATTACCATGCCGGCGAAATCCATTACAGTTACAGCTAACTACACCAATGGTAGCGGTGCAACCACCTCTAGCCGTGCAAGCAATACAGGAAGTTCTACAGGCTCTGTATCTGGTAATAACAGCACCGGTGGTAATCGTAGAACAAATACCGGCAACGGTACTACCGTGGATGTTACAAAAGACGGTATTTCCGATAAGAATGTAGCCAGTGCTACGGTATCCGGTTCTACCGATAACTTTGTTGTAAAAGTAAAAGAAGATTCTGATGCTCTTGAAAAAGTCATCAGAGCATTAAAGAAACAATATGGAGATATCTCCAATTTCCGCTATGTAGCCATGGATATTTCTCTATATGATTCCACAGGTACAAAGCAAATTACAGATACAGCAGGTCTTGCTGTAACTGTGACATTGCCACTACCTGATGAACTTCGTCAATATGCAGGTAATAATAAGGTGGCCGGCGTAGTCGGAGAAGATACGCTGGATATGCTTTCTCCAACCTTTAGTACCATTGATGATGTTCCTTGCGTTACCTTTACCGCAACACACTTTAGCCCATATACCATTTATGTAGATACGGCTAATCTGTCCAGTGGTGTAAGTGATGCGACACCGAAGACAGGTGATTTACTGCAGCCGAAGTGGTTCCTGTCCTTCGGACTTGGCTTACTTTCTATCGTTTTATTCTTAAAGAAAGATAAAAAGCGAGTTTTAGCATAAAGGATGATGGATTTATGAGACGGCCGATTCAAAATGTGCTTGGGGCACTACTTCTCATAACTGCACTGATCTGTACGCAGATTCCGGCTTTGCCTACTGCGGCCAGCACCCAGGCTTCCGGTGATATGATCATGGAAGGTTCTACTTTAGTGCAGTATGTCGGTACTGCTAAGACATTAGTCATTCCAAGCAGTGTGAAATCGATCGGGGAAAATGCTTTTGCAGCTTGTACTACGCTGGAAAGTGTTTCCATACCAACAGATGTCACAAGTATTGGAGGTGCAGCTTTTTCTAACTGCACCTCTCTCAAAAGTGTATATATAAAAGGCAGTGGGCTTCGTTCCTTAGGGGACGGGGCTTTTGCCGGTTGTACGAATTTACCAAGCGTATCTTTTGAAGGCGGTGCCAACTTTGTGTGTGCGGATGGACTCATTCTAAGTGATGATAAATCTGTACTATATGAAGTATTGTCCGGGGCCAAAATCAAATCCTTAAACATTCCTACTTCTGTAAAGAAGATGAGCGATTTTGCTGCTTGGGGATGCGATACCATTGAACAGATTTTAGTACCGTCTTCCCTGAGTACTATTCCGGCCTATGCTTTTACCAATTGCACAGGTATTAAAGTGTTGGATTTTCCTGCCAGCGTTCGATACATTCGCATGAAGGCTTTTGCCAATTGTGTGAATTTGGCCAAAGTGAATCACACCCCTGTGACTCAAATTGATCCGACGGCCTTTGACGGTTGCCCACTTCTTACGGATTCTGATGTAAAGAAAGCAGAAGATCAGGACACAAACGATGCCATTCGTGTAGATACGGTGGGAAATGGCTCTGTGTCCGGAAATGATGTATCAGGAAACTCGGTATCCGGAAATGATGCTTCGAAACAAGATACAGACACCCAGAATACTACTGGTGGTGATGGCCAGACTGATGGCAATGGGGATAACCCCGGTACCGGTGTGGGTGATGGCAACAACTTTATCCACCAGAATGAAGATGGCACTTATTCTTACGTGCTCTATGCCGGTGGAGATAATCTGGCAAATAGTAAAATCGTTGGAAATAAAGCAGTACTTTTTGTAGATAATTCGAAACAGACTTTGATGGCGGGAGAATCTGTAGCCCGTCAGCCTGCAGTGGAGGATGGAAGTATCTTAGTTTCGCAAGTAAAACCGGATACTTTCCGTGTCATGTCCGGAAATGGGGATACCACAGAGGACACCGGTGCACCCACAGAGGAGCAGGTGAGCACATCGACGTCTGAGGATGCGCCTGATGGAGACATCCAGTCAGCAGAAGACCAAGGTTCTGTGCTATCTTTGCAGGAGATGAATCGTAGCATTTCAGATAGTGCGGAAAAGGCTGTAAGCTTGCCGAAGTTTACCGTATATCAGAATGCCATTACAGCTCAGGCTTTTTACAGAAGTGAAGACACCAAAGAATTTGAATTTCCTAGTGATATCAGTTCTATTCGGGATTTTGCATTTGCCAGATCCGGTCTTACTTCCATAACGATTCCGGATTCTGTGAAAGAAATTGACTATGCCGCATTCTATCATTGCGATAATTTGACAGATGTTAGTATTCCAACGTCTGTTTCCAGAATAGAAGCCTATGCTTTTGACCATACACCATATTTGCAGAACTTTTATGACAATGGAACGGCTGACTTCTTAGTAGTAGGAGATGGAGTTTTACTAGCCTATAGAGGAAACGGCTCTAATCTTGTATTGCCGGATGGAGTAAAGCACATTGCTGCCTATGCGTTTGCAGAAAATGAAAATCTGACTTCTGTGGCTATGCCGGATTCGTTGGAAACCATAGAAGAAGCAGCATTCCAAAACTGCCATAACTTAACGAATGTAACTTTACCGGAAGGCTTAACCACCATTGAAGATAGAGCTTTTGCTGGTTGTCCCATTACGGATATTGTGATGCCTAGCACCCTGAAATATCTAGGACTTTCCAGTATGGATGTCAGTACCTCAAAGGCTTCAGACGCAGAGGTTTCTGTGACGTTCCGGGGGACGAATCTACCGAAAATCCGCACCAACGATTCTACCAATCGTTTATCGGCCAAGGACTATCGTACGTTGGCGTTAAAAGGCGTGGATTATGTGATTTTACCAAAGGGTAGCCACGACTTTTCCGGAACAGTTGGAGATCCAATAAAGCGCGGAATGATTGGAATTGTGTTTGAATCTGACGGAAGTAGTGCTGTGCCCATTAAAGAGATTACAGGTGCTATCGAAGAGCAGATGCCACTGCCGGCTTCGGTGCTTTCCGGAGGACAGACGCTTTCTGTTGTACCGGGGGATTATAGCGCTACGAAATCCGTGCTTTATGCTTCCAAAGAGGGAGAAGAAACAGGCATACAGGTTCTTTCTACTTCTAATCAGGTGAAGGATGATATTACAGCAACGTTAAGTGGAAATTCAGAAAAACTAAATCTTCACGTAGAAGATAATGATATCGCAAAGAATATTCTAAGCAGTGGCTATCGAAATGCCTATGGAGAGGATATTCCGGAGAACCTTATAGCAGTTTCCATGTCTTTGTATGATCCGACTGATAGCGTCAACATTACAAAGCTTGGCAAACAGTACATGGAAATCACCATGGACGTGCCAAAAGAACTTCAGAAAAATGGTACCTTACATGTGATTACTGCAGATGAAGATGGACAGCTAGAAGAGCTGGATTATACGGTAGATTCTTCCTTGCTGAACCATAAGCTTACCTTTAAGACCAATCATTTTTCACCTATTGGATTCTATTCCTATGAAGGGAATGGAACAGGCAATGTGCAAATTCGGGCGGGCAAAGTGATTTATACGGAAGGCAACGTAGCTTTAGATGATACACCGGATACGGGTGATTTGATTCATCCGAAGTGGTTTCTTGTATTTGGGTTCCTGTTTGCCGGCATTGCTTTGCTGGTATTCGCCAATAGAAAGAAAGTAGTTTAGTGAGATTTTAAGATACAAAACTAGGAAAGTGCTCCATTCGGAGCACTTTTTTATTGCGTTACAGCGATAAAGTGGTTGACGTATAGTTTTTTATTGTATACAATAATACAGGAAAACAGAGGAGTGTTTTTTAGGAAACAGAGGAACTAATAACGAGGAGAACAGTATGAACGAAGACTTTGAAAACCAGGACTATTTTACCAATCGTCCGGTTTCTATGAATGAAAGCAATAATCTTCTGGAAATAGAAGAGCATATGTATATTTTGGATGATGTGAAGAAACCAAACACCTTCCGAAATATGTTTCCTTATTCGGAAATCCCGAAGATTCCCTTTAATGATCGAATCGTACCTCATAATATGCCGAAGGAGATTTGGATTACAGATACCACTTTCCGTGATGGTCAGCAGTCCAGGGCTCCTTATACCACGGAGCAGATTGTGACAATCTATGACTATCTGCACAGGCTCGGCGGAGAAAACGGCATGATTCGTGCCAGTGAGTTTTTCTTATACAGCAAAAAGGATAGGGACGCTGTCTATAAGTGCATGGAGCGTGGCTACAAGTTTCCTGAGATTACCAGCTGGATTCGAGCTTCGAAAGAGGACTTTAAACTGGTTAAGGAAATCGGTATGAAGGAAACCGGTATTCTGGTCAGCTGCAGTGACTATCATATCTTTATGAAGCTCAAGATGACTAGAAAGCAGGCGATGGAGCATTATTTAAGTGTCATTAGAGAATGTCTTGAGGAGGGCATTTCTCCACGTTGTCACTTAGAGGATATTACCAGAGCAGATATCTATGGCTATGTGGTACCATTCTGCCTGGAAGTAATGAAGCTTATGGAAGAATACAAGATTCCCATTAAGATTCGTGCTTGCGATACCATGGGCTACGGCGTAAACTATCCTGGTGCGGTTATTCCACGTTCTGTACAAGGTATTATCTATGCGTTGCATAAACACGCCGGAGTACCTTGTGAGCTTATTGAGTGGCATGGACACAATGATTTTTATAAAGCAGTAAGTAATTCCACTACGGCCTGGTTATATGGTTGCTGCGGTGTAAACTGCTCTTTGTTTGGTATAGGAGAGCGTACCGGTAATACACCACTGGAAGCTATGGTATTTGAATATGCTCAGCTGAAAGGCCATTTAAATGGCATGGATACAACAGTTATTACGGAGCTTGCGGAATACTACGAAAAAGAAATCGGTTATCATATTCCGCCTAGAACGCCGTTTGTAGGAAAAAACTTCAACGTAACCAGAGCCGGCATTCATGCGGATGGTCTTTTAAAGAATGAAGAGATTTATAACATCTTTGATACGGAGAAATTCTTGAATAGACCTGTCCTTTGTGCTATTAGCAATACCTCCGGTTTGGCGGGTATTGCACACTGGATTAATACCTATTTCCATATTCCTGCAGATCAGTGGTTTGAGAAATCGGATACTTTGATTACCACCATGAAGGAATGGGTAGATGAGCAGTATGCGGAAGGCCGTGTGACGGTTATGACGGATGATGAATTAGTCGCACAGATTGCGAAAATTTGTAAAGAAAAGAACATCTCCATTCCGGGTCAGGATTTGGATTAAGTTCTGTTTGAGTTATGAGGGATTACCATGAAGAATTATGATGTTACAGCGGAAGTATCTGATAAGTTTTCTCTTCGAGGGAGAGTTTTTCAGAAAATCCGTAGCGATATCCTGAACGGGGTATATAAAGAACGAGAAGAATTAAAAGAAGTGGCGATTGGGGAAGAACTGGGTGTATCCAGAACTCCTGTAAGAGAGGCTTTTAGACAATTAGAACTGGAGGGCCTTTTACAGATTATTCCCAATAAAGGCGCTTATGTAACAGGGATTACAGCAGAAGATGTCAAGGATATCTATATGATCCGTTCCAGACTGGAAGGTCTGGCTGCCAGATGGGCTACAGAGCATATTACAGAGGAACAGATTGAGGAAATGGAAGAAAATGTATATCTGGCGGAGTTCCATGCGCAAAAGGGACATATGGATCAGATGACACAATTAGATAATCGTTTCCATGAAATCCTTTATGAGGCATGCAAGTCTAAAATGCTGGAGCATTTATTGAAAGACTATCATGATTATGTGCTTCGTGTACGTAAGAAAACCCTTTCTACAAAAAGAGGGCTGGAATCCAACGGAGAGCATCGTGCAATCCTGGAAGCAATTAAAGCAAAAGATGCAGATCTTGCAGAGCAGCTTGCACATACACATATGATCAATGCCTATGAAAATATGGTAGCCAATGGACTAAAAGAACTTTGCGAGGAGGGCACAAAATAATGGCTAAAATTCAGATGCAGACACCTCTTGTTGAAATGGACGGGGATGAAATGACCCGCATCCTTTGGCAGATGATTAAAGAGGAACTTCTTTTGCCATACATTGAGTTAAACACAGAGTATTATGATTTAGGTTTAAAGCATAGGGAAGAAACTTTAGATCAGGTCACAGTAGATGCTGCCAATGCTACCAAAAAGTACGGCGTAGCAGTAAAATGTGCCACCATTACACCTAACGCAGCCCGAGTTGAAGAATATGGACTTTCTAAAATGTGGAAGAGCCCAAATGGCACAATTCGTGCAATCTTAGATGGTACCGTGTTCCGTACACCTATTATCGTAAAAGGAATTGAGCCTTGCGTACGTAACTGGCAGAAACCAATCACCCTTGCCAGACATGCATATGGTGATGTATATAAAAACGTGGAAATCAAAGTACCGGGTCCTGGAAAAGCAGAACTTGTATTCACTGATGAAAACGGAAATGAAACTAGAGAAGTAATTCATGAATTTACCGGACCTGGTGTATTGCAGGGCATGCATAATACGGATAAGTCTATTCGTAGCTTTGCAAAAGCTTGTTTTAACTATGCGTTAGATACAAAGCAGGACGTATGGTTTGCTACCAAGGATACCATTTCCAAAAAGTATGATCATACTTTCAAAGATATCTTCCAGGAAATCTTTGAGAAGGAATACAAAGAGAAGTTTGATAAGGCAGGTATCGAATATTTCTATACCTTAATTGATGATGCGGTAGCTCGTGTCATGAAATCCAAAGGCGGTTTTATTTGGGCTTGTAAGAACTATGATGGGGATGTAATGAGTGATATGGTAAGCTCCGCTTTTGGCTCCCTTGCTATGATGACTTCAGTTTTGGTATCTCCGGATGGCTTTTACGAGTATGAAGCAGCACATGGTACCGTGCAGAGACATTATTATAAGCATTTAAAGGGTGAGGAAACTTCTACCAACTCCGTAGCCACAATCTTTGCTTGGACCGGTGCTTTATATAAAAGAGGCGAATTAGACGGTAATGCACAGCTTTGTGCCTTCGCAAAGAAGTTAGAAGAAGCCACACTTAAGACCATTGAATCCGGTAAAATGACCGGAGATTTGGCCTTGATTACCACTTTGGACAATGTGCAGAAGCTTAGTTCTAAAGACTTTATCCTTGCTATTAGAGAAACCTTTGACAACTTGGACTAGTTGCTTTCTAAATTAAAAAAGCCCGGAGAGCATTGGCTCTTCGGACTTTTTGTATTTCCTTCTGCAAAACCTGTTTGGTTTATCCGAGCTGGGATGAAATATCTTCCCAAGTATCATATAGTTTTGCCAGTTCTTCCTTGGCATTTTCACATTCTTTGGAAAGTTCGTTGAGACGGCCTACATTGGTACATACCTCGGGGGAGGCCATCTCTGTTTCCAAATCAGAAATCTTTGTTTCTAAGGTTTCGATGGCAGATTCTGTTTTGGCTAAGTCGTTTTCCAGTTTGCGAATTCTTGCTTGTTCTTTTTTACTTTCTGCCCAGTCCAGCTTTGCTTCCGATTCGGCTTTTGGTGCACTTTGCAGTTGCTCTGCGCGACCGGCCAGGGTAGAGGTGGATTCTTTTATGCCAAATCGTTCTGCTTTTTTCTCCTGGTAGTAATCATAATTACCTAGGTATTCCGTAAGAGTTTGATTCTCCAACTCCAGAATACGGCTTGCGGTTTGGTTGATAAAGTATCGGTCGTGAGATACGTATAGGAGAGTGCCGGTATAGTTGTTCAATGCATTTTCCAAAATCTCTTTTGAGTCGATATCTAAGTGGTTAGTAGGCTCATCCAGAATCAGGAAGTTGGCATTGCTAAGCATCAGCTTGGCAAGGGAAATTCTGCCTCGTTCACCACCACTACAATCCCGAATCAGTTTAAATACATCATCCCCTGTAAAAAGAAATGCAGCAAGTACATTTCGAATCTTGGTGATGGTCATGCCGGGATAGGTATCTGCAATCTCATCGTAGATGGTTTTGTCGGGATCAAGGACGTGATGTTCCTGGTCATAATAACCGATTTCCACGTTGGAACCAAGCTTAAATTGGCCGGCATCCGGCGTCACAATTCCATTTAGAATCTTTAATATGGTGGTCTTTCCGGTGCCGTTATCTCCAATGATGGCAACCTTTTCGCCTCGTTTGATTTCGAAGTTTAAATCTGTAAATAATGGTTCTTCATCAAACTGTTTCGCTAAATGCTCGATGGATAAAACGTCTTTACCGCTTTCGATTGCAGGAGTCAGCTCCAAATTCATTTTAGCCAAATCCCCTGCAGGCTTATCCAATACTTCCACTTTGGCTAAAAGCTTTTCACGGCTTTCAGCACGTTTGATGGATTTTTCACGGTTAAACTGTTTTAGTTTTGTGATAACTTCCTGCTGGTGTTTGATTTCTTGCTGTTGGTTTAAGTAAGCATGGATTTGAGCAGCACGTTTAGCCTCTTTCTTTTTGGCAAAGTCTTCATAATTTCCATCATAAGAAGAGACTTCAGTCCGTTCTACCTCCACGACTTTGCTTACGATACGATTTAAGAAATAACGGTCATGGCTCACAAGACATACAGCACCACTATAATTCAGCAAATAGGTTTCCAGCCAGGTGGTTGCCTTCATGTCCAAATGGTTGGTAGGCTCATCCAGTAAGATTAAATCCGGTTTCTTTAATAGGATTTTGCCAAGGGCAACTCTGGTCTTTTGTCCTCCGGATAGAGTATTTACTTTTTTATCGTATTCTTCTTCCAAAAAGCCCAGACCTTTCAAGACACCATTTAATTCACTTTTATAAGCGTAACCGTTTTGGGCTTCGAAACTGGCGGTCATAGCAGAGTAGCGCTCCATATGAGCACTGAGTTCTGCGCCCTGTAGATGTTTCATCTGGACTTCAGCTTCTCTGATCTGATTTTCCAGTTCCATCAATGGGGCGAATACATCCAGTAATTCCTCATAAATCGTACGATCGGAATCCATCACAGGATGCTGATTCAGATACCCGATGGTAGCTCCTTTTTGGATGGATATGACACCATCATCCGGAGCAAATTTCCCGGTAATCATGTTCAGCAGGGTGGTTTTTCCACTACCGTTTTGACCAACTAATGCGATTTTTTCATGGTCTTCTATATGAAAGCTTGCATGGTTTAGAATCTCTTTTCCATCAAAGCTTTTGCTTACATTTTGTACTGATAAAATCATGATTTTCTCCTTGTTTCTGCCACAGTTAGTTTACAAATTCTGTGGCTCTGTGTCAATTGACATCAATTTAACAAATAGGTATACTTGATAAGGAAGAAAACATAAGGGAGGTAGCGTTTTGGCTGATAAGGAAATCTCACAAGCGGTTATTTCCAGATTACCTCGTTATTTTAGATATCTTGGGGAATTAAAAGATGATGGAGTAGACCGTATCTCCTCACAAGAACTTAGCGTGCTGATGCAGGTGACAGCGTCTCAAATCAGACAGGACTTTAACAACTTTGGCGGTTTTGGCCAGCAGGGATATGGATATAACGTACAGTATTTGTATGAAGAAATCGGTAAGATCCTTGGCCTTGATCAAACTCATCATTTGATTATAGTTGGTGCAGGTAATCTAGGACAGGCCCTAGCAAATTACATGAACTTTGAAAGAAGAGGATTCTTGTTTGAAGGTATTTTTGATCAGAATCCTGTATTATATGGAAAACAAATCAGACATTTGACAGTGCAGCCTATGGAAGCCATGGAAAGCTTTGTAAAAGAACACAATATAGACATTGCTGTTCTTGCAATTCCCAAGACAGCAGCTGTTGAAGTAGCTGATAAGTTAGTGAAGTATGGGGTAAAGGCATTCTGGAATTTCGCACATTGCGATTTAAACGTGCCGGGGGACATTCCGGTTGAGAATGTGCATTTGTCAGACAGTCTGATTAAGCTGTCTTATAACTTGAATTCTATGGGGAACAAGGTGAAGGAAGATGTCTGATGAGCAAGCTTTTATAAAAGCCTTAGAAGGAAAGGAAATTCCGATTTTAACTCTGGATTTGAGATGGCATCAGGCTTTTTCCCAAGGAAAAGCGAGTCCTGAGATTGCAAAACTGGAAGATGAAGTAAATGATCTTTTAAAGCAACAGGGAAAGCTCAATACAGAAGTGAAAAATGTAAAGAACCTGAAAAAGCAGATGATGGACGAGATTGTGGATCTCACGGATGCTTTTCAAGATACGAAAGATACTTCTGTAGAAAAAGAAATCGGTGAGAAAAAAAGGCTTGTTGATGAATGCAACGAGAAACTGGAAGAGTATAAAGACGAGCTTCTGGATTTGCCCATTCGATTAAAAGAAGCAAATCTTAGACTTATGCTTGCTTCTATGGAAGCATGTAAGGAAAGATTTGGTACCAACGAAGAGAAAATTACGGAAATCGAACGTTGGATTCGCGCCATTAAGGTGGAATTAAAGCAAAACATTATTAAGAAACAAGAGAGCGAAGTGGAGAATTACAACATGTATGTATTCATGAAGGAATTTTTCCGTGATGATACGTTATCTTTGTTTGAAATGGGTTATGACCCAACAGTGAATCCACCGAAAATGGGAAATAAATAATTGGGCCCTGCCTTGAGGCGGGGCTTATTCTTATCTTAAGAGAGGCATACTAATGTTAGAAAAATATGAAAGGGTCTACGCCAAAATAGACCTGGATTGCATCTTACATAATATGGAATGTATGAAAGCAAACTGCAAAGAAGGTACCAAGCTTCTTGCGGTTATTAAGACCGATGGATATGGCCATGGCGCGCTGCCTATTGCAAAGACCTTGGAAGCCCTTCCGTATCTGTTTGGATATGCTACAGCTACAGTGGAAGAAGCCCTGACGCTGCGCAAAAACGGTATTCATAAAGCAATTTTGATTTTAGGCCATACATTCCCTTATAGTTATCCGGATTTGGTTCGGGAACAAATCAGACCGGCACTTTTCCGGTTAGACTCAGCAAAAGAACTTTCTGATACCGCTCTGCGTCTTAATAAAAAGTGCAAAGTTCATATTAAAGTGGATACAGGCATGACTCGTGTAGGTATTCAGCCAAATGACCAAGGGCTTTCTTTTGTGAAGGAAGTTATGGCTATGCCGGGTATAGAGATAGAAGGAATCTTTACGCATTTTGCCACAGCTGACGAAGCAGATAAAACCGCAGCAAAGAAACAGTTAGAACGTTTTGTAAGCTTTACGGAACGCATCAAAAAGGAACTTGGATTACAGATTCCAATTTGTCATGCAAGTAATAGCGCAGGTATCTTGGATATGCCTGAAGCAAATCTGGATATGGTACGTGCCGGTATCACCACCTATGGCTTGTGGCCATCTGCTGATGTATCTCAAAAAATGGATTTGCATCCCGCATTGGAATTAAAGAGCCACATTGCCTATATCAAGGAAGTGGAAGCCGGGGTACCCATTAGTTACGGTGGCACATATGTGACAGAGAAAAAGACCATTGTGGCTACTATTCCTGTAGGATATGGGGATGGCTATCCTCGTAGTTTATCCAGTAAGGGCTATGTACTCATTCACGGGAAGAAGGCTCCGATACTGGGAAGAGTTTGTATGGATCAATTCATGGTAGATGTGACGGATTTGCCGGAAGCAAAGATGGATGACGAAGTGACTTTGATCGGTAAAGATGGAGATGCCAAGATCACATTAGAGGAATTAGGGGATCTATCCGGCCGATTTAATTATGAGTTTGCCTGCGATTTGGATAAAAGAATTCCTCGTATCTTTTTCAAAAATGGAGAGATCGAATCTGTACAAGAATAAGAGAAAATGATATATTTACTATGGTATTCTTTGTTTGAAATGGAGATGAGATAATGAGTGATGGTAACCCGGACAGTAAGGGTCACCCGAAACAAGCCCCTCTAAAAAAGTGGTTTGATAAGCTAAAAAGAAATAATGGCCAAGATGAATTTGAAGAAGACATTTTGACCATGGTGAATGAAGGACAGGAAACTGGCGCCATAGAAGACGGCGAAGCGCAAATGATTGCAGGTATCTTTGCTTTGGATGATAAGGAAGCAAGGGATATTATGACGCATCGTACGCAAATCACCGGTATTGAAGATGTGATGACACTGGAGGATGCCCTTCATTTTATGCTGGATAGCAATTACAGCCGTTTTCCTGTCTATGAAGAAAACATTGATAAAGTGCAGGGAATCGTACATTTGAAGGATGTCTGTCGTGAGTGTCAGAATGAAGACCAAAGGGATAAGGCCTTAAAGGATATTGATGGTCTGATCCGAGAGGTACAGTACGTTCCGGAAACTAGAAAAATCGACGAACTGTTTAGGCAGATGCAACACAGCAAAAGCCAAATGGTAATCGTAATCGATGAGTATGGACAGACAGCAGGCCTCATAGCTATGGAGGATATCTTAGAAGAGATCGTCGGTGATATCAAGGATGAATACGACGAAGAGCAAAACCAAATTCAGCAAAAAGGACAAGACCGATTCGTAATCGATGGAATGTCAAAACTGGAGGATTTAGAGAAACAGTTTGGCATTTCTTTTGATGAGGAGTTCTTTGATACCATGAATGGTTTTATGATTTCTAAGATGGATCGCATCCCGGAGGTGGGAGATCAATTCTCCGTGGAAGTAGATGGATATCTATTCCAAATCATGAAAGTGAAGAACCATAAAATAGACAAAGTTACTGTTAGAAAATTAGAAAAAAAAGACACCGAGAATGGTGAGAAATAAGGAGATTTACTATGTCAGGACATTCTAAGTTCGCAAATATCAAGCACAAAAAAGAGAAAAACGATGCAGCAAAGGGTAAGATTTTTACCATCATTGGTAGAGAAATCGCCGTAGCGGTAAAAGAAGGCGGTCCGGACCCTGCTAATAACTTTAAACTTGCGCAGGTTATTGCGAAAGCAAAATCCAATAACATGCCTAACGATACCATTGAACGTGGTATTAAGAAAGCTGCCGGTGAAGATGGCAATGTAAACTATGAATATGTAACCTACGAAGGATACGGACCAAACGGTATCGCAATCATCGTTGACGCTTTGACAGATAATAAAAACAGAACAGCAGCAAACGTAAGAAGCGCATTCACAAAGGGTAGCGGTAACATTGGTACTCCTGGCTGTGTATCTTACATGTTTGATAAAAAGGGTCAGATTTTCATCGATAAAGAAGAGTGCGATTTAGATGCTGACTCTATGATGATGGCTGCTTTGGATGCAGGCGCTGATGATGTGAAGGAAGACGAAGACTCCTTCGAAATCTTGACTGATCCGGATGAACTTGAAAAAGTTCGCGAAGCATTAGAGGCTCAGGGTATCAAAATGGTATCTGCAGATGTTAACATGATTCCTCAGAATTATGTGGAACTCACTGATCCGGATGCTATCAAACAGCTGAATCGTACCTTAGATCTTTTGGATGAAGATGATGATGTACAGGCTGTATATCATAACTGGGCTGAAACAGACGAATAATATAGGACTTTACTATGGATAAAATCGATATCAGATGTCCACATTGTGGTGAGGAAATGTCGGTTCCGAAAGACAGAAGCCAGATTATCTGTATGTTCTGTGGAAAAGACATTCTTTTGGAAAACGGCGCAGTGACCTCTGGCGATAAAAGCAAAGAGGAAGCGGAAAAGGCCCTAGGCACAGCTTTGTTGCAAATGGACGAAAGACTGTTTGCCGGTGAAGGGGAAATGGTTCGTAAGTTTTCCAAAGATACCTATGCGGATCTTTTTGAAACCTACAAAAAGGATCATTATGACTTCTTCACAGCTGTTCGTGTGGCACTTCTGCATGCAGATGAAGAACAGAAAAAAGATATTTTTGCTCAGATTACAAAGCAATTTGTAAAACTACAGGAGAAAAATCTGGAAGCAGAGCCTAAAAAGAGGGAAAAATATGCAAAGCAGATGGACCGTAATATGTTTATGGTTATCTATGTGCTTCCGGCTTTAAAAGAAATAAGTCTTCCTGCGGCAGATGAGCTTTGTAATTACATCGCAAAGGTATGGGGAGAATCCTTCAAAGAAAGCAAAATCGAAGCGTCTGATTTTGATTCTATTATGGAGGGCTTCCATAAGAAACTTTGCTATGTCACAACAGCAGTGTGCGTAGGACTTGATAAAGGTAGAGATTGTGAAGAACTTAGATTGATTAAGGGGTTCCGGGATGGCTTTTTACAGAAGGAGCCGGATGGTGAAACCTTGATTAACGAGTATTATGATATTGCACCTACAATCGTGAAACGTATTGATAGATGTTCCGATAAAGAAGACATTTATCGTGATCTTTGGATGAACTATATTTTGCCATGCGTGGTTGCAATACGTACAGGTGATTTGCCTCGTTGCAAGAAACTTTATTGTGACATGGTGGAAAATCTTAAAAAACAGTACATTCATTAGAGTGAAAGAATCACTCAGGGAGATTTGATTAAGTATGGATAGACTTGCTATTGTAGTACCTTGCTATAATGAAAAAGAAGTGATAAAAATCAGCTCTGAAGCCCTTCGCCAGGTTCTGGCTGATTTGGTGGCAAAAGGAAAAATTGCGGAAGATAGCTATGTACTTTTCGTAGATGATGGAAGCAAAGATAATACTTGGGAACTGATCCGGGCAGAATATGAGAAATATCCTCAAATTAAGGGCCTGAAACTTGCAGGTAACGTTGGCCATCAGTTCGCTTTAACAGCCGGTCTTTTAACTGCAAAGGATTATAGCGATGTCACTGTTTCTATTGATGCAGATTTACAGGATGATACCGCCGTCATTGAAGAAATGATTGATAAGTTTCATGAAGGCTGTGAAATCGTGTATGGTGTTCGTAATGACAGATCTTCTGATTCTTTCTTCAAAAGAACTACCGCCCAGGGCTTTTATAAAGTAATGGCTGCTATGGGTGTAAAAACCGTTTATAACCATGCGGACTTCCGTTTGATGTCTAAAAAGGCGTTAGTGGAATTTGCAAAATACAAAGAAAGCAACCTGTTTCTTCGTGGCCTTGTGCCTCTGATTGGATTCCAGACAGGTCAGGTATTCTATGAGCGTAAGGAACGTGTAGCCGGAGAGTCCAAATATCCATTGAAGAAGATGCTGGCTCTGGCGTTTAATGGCATTTCTTCCTTTAGCGTGAAACCTATCGATTTTATTGCAACGATTGGTGGTGTGATTACATTCCTTTCCATCATTGCTGCAATTTATGCTTTCATCAGCTATTTTACCGGCAATGTAACGGAAGGCTGGACCAGTTTAATCCTTTCCATTTGGTTCCTGGGTGGTGTACAGCTTCTTAGTATAGGCCTGATTGGAAAATACATTGGAAAGATTTATTTAGAGGTTAAACAAAGACCTCGTTATCATATCGAAACATTTTTAAATGAAAGGTAAGCTGACTTTTGATGCAAACTAAGAAAACGGTTCTAAGTTTTTTTATATGGGTCCTTAGCTTACTGGTAATTGGGGGACTCTACGCGACTGTATCCTATGCAGTCGCGCTCACTTTATGTGGGGGACAATCTGTATATGCAATTCTTTCGGCTAGTGCATTTGCACTTTTCTTTATTGTGCTTTATTTCCTTAGCAAAGCATTTCTAGCAAAAAAATGGAATCTGAAAAGAATCGACGAAAGTAAAATTACCGTCTTTGTGCTGCCTACTCTTGTTTTGGTAGGTGTCATTGCAAGATTAATTCTCTTTGTCTACAACAATAGACCGATTGTGATTACAGATGGTACTTTTTACCAAAACGCCATGATTCTTGCTACCAATGAGAAAATTGAGTTTTTGATCAATGGACTGGAAAACCTATATATTTTGGTTCTTCATGGTCTTTTCTTCCTACTTGGCAATAATCCGTTAGTAGGTGTTGTATTTGATATTTGCCTTTATTTTTGCACACTTGTTATGATGCTGTTTTCCATTAGAAGACTTTGTGGTGGACTGACAGCTACCATTACCATTGCATTACTTGGCTTTTTACCACATATGACACAACTGATTTTTACCATGACGCCGGGCGTATTTGGCTTATTCCTATTTGCTGCCTGCTTATCCTTTATTTCAAAGCTTATGGAAAGCTATCGATTAGGAGAAGAGGATACTGTAGGGACTTATCTGTATAGTGTATTTGCCGGTTTTATGGTGGGACTGGGAATTTATCTTGACCTTAGAATGGCAGTCCTTTTATTTTTACTACCGGGAGTACTTTTCCTGAAAGACAATAAAGACTGCAGAAAATCTTTATGTGTCCTTACTCTTTTGGAGTATTTAGGCGCTGTATGTGGCTTTGTACTTGGCCTTTGGGGTGGCGGCTATTATTTTCAGAATGGACTGAATTTTGCCAATAGTTTTTTACAATACAAAAGCCAGTACACTTATGACAAAGAATGGCTTATTCCGTCCTATGAGATTACTGCGAATTCCTATATTTCCCTGGTAATCCTTGGATTTATGATGCTAAGTGTTTGGGCATTTCTTTTTGAAAAAAGAAATCGCATAACCATCCACTGCTTTGGCTTCTTACTGCTATTTGTTGCAGAGATTTTTCTGCTTAACTTAACGCCGATGGAAGGCGTACTGACCTTTTATTTTGCATTACTTGCAAGTCTTGGTTTTACAGGCATGTTGATTCCTTTTGGAGCAGTCTATGAAGAGGAAAACTCTGTAAAGCAGGAAGAAGAAGGGAAAGAAAATGCAGAGAAAGAGCCTTTGATTAAGAATATTGAGGAAATAGAAGCTGAAGAAGCGGAAGAAGAGGCAAATCCTGTGACGGTGATCAATCCGATAGATGAGAAAAAAAAAGAAAAAATAGCACCTGGCATGCCACTTCCCAATCCACTCCCTGTTCCGAAAAAGAGAGAGCGCAAGGGTATGGATTATGCGAAGGAAGTCAAGGAAGAAGATTTACATTTCGATGTAGAGATTTCTGACGAAGATGATTTTGATATTCAATTGTAAGAGAGGTAAAGCGTATGGCTTCTGGAAAAAGAACCACAACTTCCAGAAAAAAGACAACAAGCAAAACTTATAATAGAAGCCGTAAAAGTACTAGAAAAACCGATTATTTAGATAATCGCCTAAGGGAAGAGATTACCCTGCTTTTATTGTTGGCAGTTTGTATTTTCCTTTTGCTTTGTAATTTTGGATTAATTCCTTCTATAGGCAAAGTGTTAAGCGATATCCAATTCGGTTTATTTGGCTTTGCTGCTTTTTTTGCACCTGTATTTGTATTCTTATGTACAGCATTTTATCTAAGCAACCGGGGTAATTCGGCTGCCATTCGTAAAATGATTGCAGGAATCGGCATATTTGTATTACTCCAGATGATTATGGAATTGATTGCAGGTAGAGTGCAGCAAGCATCCAAATATCAGTTTACTTCCTATTATCTGGATGCGGTGAATTCTCATAAAGGTGGTGGCATTTTTGCAGGCAGTATCACCTATCTTTGTCACCGTTATTTGGGTACAGTTGGAACTGTATTTTTGGTTCTTGTACTTTTGTTGATTTGTATTGTTTTGATTACAGAAAAGTCTCTGCTGGAGCGAGCTAGAGAAGGCGGTCAATACGCCAGTGAATTCATGGAACAGGCTGCACAACGTCGTGCGGAACGTGAAGAACTGTACATGGAAGAATATGAGCAGCGCAGAGAAGAACAGGAAGAACGTCGCCTTAGAAAAGAAGAAAAGCGTGCAAGAGCAGAAGAACGGAAACGCATTGCGGAAGAAGAACGCGAAATGCGCCGTTTAGAGCGCAGACAAAAGGAAGAAGAAGCGGAAAATGAGCGTATTCTTCGTATGGATAAAAAGGCCAGAGGGCTTACTGCGGACACCAATCTTATGAATTCCGGATATGGCATGGAGGAACTTGACGAAGAATCCAGAAATGCCAGAGATGATATGCATGAAATCATGTATCTGGATGACGAAGATGCTATGGATGAAAAAGAAGTGGGCAGACTTTTAAGACCCGGCGCCAGTGTCATTGGAATTGATGAGCCTGAACCTGAGACCATCACTGTTGAACCGATTACAGTGATTCCTCCGGTCACGGTAGAGCCTGAAGTGGAAATTCCAAACGACGTACTATCTGCAATGCCGGAGCCTGTGATGGAAGAACAGGGAGTTGTAGATGAAAAGGCTGCCAGAAGAGAGCCTCCACTAGAAGTGATTTCTCCTGTGACTACCCCTGCTAGAGAGAAAAAACCGGAACCTGTAAAGCAGACTGGTTTTTCTGTACCAAGAACTGAGGGAAAACCCGCATCGGAATATCAATTCCCACCGGTAAATCTTTTAAAACACGGTTCTAAGGGCAAAGGGGATAGCGCACAAGAGTTAAAGCAAACTGCTTACCAGTTACAGAATACCTTGGAAACCTTTGGGGTAAGTGCTACTGTAACAGATATTAGCCAGGGCCCTGCGGTTACGAGATATGAGTTAGAGCCTAAACAGGGCGTAAAGGTTAGTAAGATTGTAAATCTGGCAGATGATATCAAATTACGTCTTGCTGCTACAGATATTCGTATTGAAGCACCTATTCCGGGAAAATCCGCTGTGGGTATCGAAGTACCGAATAAGAATATATCCATGGTAGCTTTCCGTGACTTGGTTGAATCCAAAGAATATAAAGACTTTGGTGCAAAGCTTACCTTTGCAGTGGGAAAAGATATTGCAGGTAGAGTCATTGTGACAGATCTTGCAAAAATGCCACATGTGTTGATTGCCGGTTCTACCGGATCCGGTAAATCTGTATGTATCAATACCATTATTATGAGTATTCTTTATAAGTCCAGACCCGACGAAGTAAAGATGATTCTCATTGATCCTAAAGTCGTAGAACTCAGTGTTTATAACAGTGTGCCGCATCTTCTTTTGCCTGTGGTAACAGATCCGAAAAAAGCAGCTGCATCTCTTCAGTGGGGTGTAAAAGAAATGACGGATCGTTATCAGAAATTTGCAGAAGAAGGCGTCCGTGACCTAAAAGGTTATAACCAAAAGATGGAGCAGTTAATTGCCCAGGGAGATACCACTGCAAAGAAATTACCGCAGATTTTGATTATTGTAGACGAGCTTGCAGATTTGATGATGGTAGCTGCAGGGGAAGTGGAAGAAGCAATCTGCCGTCTGGCACAGCTTGCCAGAGCAGCAGGTATTCATTTGGTTATTGCTACACAAAGACCTTCTGTTGATGTTATTACCGGTTTGATTAAAGCAAATATGCCTAGTAGAATCGCTTTTGCTGTATCATCCGGTGTGGATTCCAGAACAATTCTGGATTCCAATGGTGCTGAAAAACTTCTTGGTAAGGGAGATATGCTCTTTTATCCCCAGGGCTATCCAAAGCCTTTGCGTGTACAAGGTGCTTTTATTTCCGATGGAGAAGTACAGGAAGTAGTAGATTTCCTGAAGGCACAGCACATTATTAACGATTATCAACCTGATATGGAAGCCCAGCTTTCCGCTGCTGGGGCAGGAACAGGTTCTGCTGCAGGAAGTACTTCATCAGCTTATGATGATTTATTTGTGCAAGCAGGACAGTTCGTGATTGATAAGGATAAAGCATCCATTGGTATGTTGCAAAGGGTGTTTAAAATAGGTTTTAACAGAGCTGCCAGAATCATGGATCAGCTGTGTGAAGCAGGCGTAGTTGGTGCTGAAGAAGGAACAAAACCTCGAAGAGTACTAATGAGCCCGGAGCAATTTGAAAGCTTTATCGAAGAATCGCTATAAGAGTTACAGGAGGAGAGAAAAATGAAATCTGACATCGAAATCGCACAGGAAGCAGTGCTTTGGCCAATCGGAGAGGTGGCAAAGTCGGCCGGAATTCCGGAAGAAGCTTTGGAATACTATGGTAAGTACAAAGCAAAAATCACGGAGGAATATCTGAAAGAAACAGCCTCTAACCCGGATGGCAAACTGATCCTTGTCACTGCCATTAATCCTACTCCCGCAGGAGAGGGCAAGACTACTACCACAGTTGGACTTGGTCAAGCCTTTGGTAAATTAGGGAAAAAAGCAATTATTGCCTTACGTGAGCCTAGCCTTGGACCGTGCTTTGGTATCAAAGGTGGTGCCGCAGGTGGCGGTATGGCTCAGGTGGTTCCGATGGAGGATTTAAACCTGCATTTTACAGGTGATTTTCATGCCATTACATCAGCAAATAATCTCCTTTGTGCTTTACTTGATAATCATATTCAGCAGGGAAACGAATTGGATATCGATACAAGACAGATTGTTGTAAAACGCTGCATGGATATGAACGATCGTGTGCTTCGTAATATTGTTGTTGGTCTTGGAAGCAAAGGGGACGGCTATGTACGTGAAGATCATTTCGTTATTTCCGTAGCTTCTGAGATTATGGCAATTCTATGTCTTGCAGACGATATGAAAGACTTAAAAGAACGCCTTGGCCGAATTGTAGTAGCTTACAATCGTTCCGGAGAGGTGGTCACTGCCAAAGAATTACAGGCAGTTGGTTCTATGGCTGCGCTTTTAAAAGATGCCATGAAACCAAATATTATTCAGACATTAGAGCATACACCGGCGCTTGTGCATGGCGGTCCTTTCGCTAATATTGCCCATGGATGTAACTCTGTAAGAGCTACCAGAACTGCTCTGAAACTGGCAGATTATTGTATTACGGAAGCAGGTTTCGGCGCTGATTTAGGCGCAGAGAAATTCCTGGATATTAAGTGTCCATCTGCAGGCTTAAAACCGGATGCTATTGTTTTAGTGGCTACCGTACGTGCACTGAAATACAACGGTGGAGTTGAAAAAGCTAATTTAAGTGCAGAAAACTTAGAGGCACTGAAAAAAGGTATCGTGAACCTGGAGAAACATATTGAGAATCTGAAGCAGTATGGAGTACCTGTTGTGGTTACCTTAAATGCCTTTGTAACAGATACCCAGGCAGAACTGGATTATGTAAAAGCTTTCTGCGAAGAACGCGGCTGTGAATTCGCTCTTTCCAAAGTATGGGAAAAAGGTGGAGAAGGCGGTATCGAGCTGGCAGAAAAGGTATTAAAGACATTAGAAGAAAAAGAAAGTCATTATGCTCCTTTATATACAAGTGATATGTCCCTTGTAGACAAAGTGCTTACCATTGCAAAGAAAATCTATGGTGCAGGTGGCGTGGACTTCTCTGCATCCTGCTTAAAACAGTTAGAAGCATTAGAAAAACAGGGATATGGTAATTTACCTGTATGCATGGCAAAGACCCAGTACTCCTTATCCGATGACCCTACTTTGCTTGGCAGACCGGAGAACTTTACCTTGCATGTAAGGGATGCTTATGTATCTGCAGGTGCCGGATTCGTTGTTGTACTGACTGGCTCTATTATGACTATGCCGGGACTACCTAAAAAACCGGCTGCTTTTGGCATCGATGTCAATGATGACGGTGTTATCACCGGATTATTCTGAATACGAGAGTTGAGGACAAAACATGTCTTATTGTTTGATTGACGGAAAGGCTATCGCCGCACAAATCAAAGAAGAAGTGAAGGAGAAGGCTCGTATCCTTACTGAAAAAGGTACGACTCCCTGTTTGGCAGTTATTCAGGTGGGAAATGATCCTGCGTCAACCGTATATGTTGGAAATAAAAAGAAGGCTTGCGAATTCTGCGGAATTCGCTCCCTTTCTTTTGAACTTCCTGAAAGTATTACCGAGGAAGAACTGCTTGCCAAAATAGATGAATTAAACCAGGATTCTTCCGTACATGGGATTTTGGTACAGCTACCATTGCCAAAACATATCCGGGAAGACGCGGTGATTCGCCGCATTTTACCGGAAAAAGATGTGGATGGTTTCCATCCAATCAATGTGGGAAAACTTTGCATCGGTGAAGAGGGATACGTAAGCTGTACACCTGCAGGTATCGTGGAACTTTTAAAACGCAGTAATATCCAGATTGCCGGTAAAGAATGCGTTATTATCGGCCGCAGCAATATCGTGGGCAAACCAATGAATATGTTGATGATTCGGGAAAATGCCACAGTTACCGTGTGCCATTCTAAAACCGAGAATTTAAAGGAAGTATGTAAGAGAGCAGATATCCTGATTGTTGCTATGGGCAAACCGAAGTTTGTGGATGCCTCTTATGTGAAGCAGGGAGCAGTAGTCATCGATGTAGGTATTCATCGTAATGCAGAAGGGAAACTCTGTGGTGATGTGGACTTTGATAGTGTTTGTGAAAACACTTCTTACATTACCCCGGTGCCTGGCGGCGTGGGACCTATGACTATTGCCATGCTTATGTCAAATGTAGTAAAATTTATGGAATGATACACTGATTATGCGAAGGGAGGAAGGCCGTTTGCAGTGTCCGAAATGTGGTCAGGAAATTGAAGAAGGTCACTTGCTTTGCGAAAAGTGTGGATACGAAATTCAAGTAGTACCTGACTTTGAAGCGGAAGTGGATCGCAGTATTTCTGAGACCATGACCGGTATCATTGAAGGATTGCCTGAAGAGTTTCTGATTCATCCTGATGAGGAGCTTTTTGAGGAAAAACGACATTTCCCTTGGTTTGCCGTATCATCTATTTCTATTCTCCTCATATTAATTGCCATTGTGGGTGGCATGTTCTACCATTATTACAAGTCGCCGGATTATCAGATGAAGCAGGCCACCAAGTATGTGGAGAACAATGACTACGATCATGCAGCAGAAGCCATTAAAAGGGCTGAAGAACTGGGCAGTGATTATGCCACGGTACATTTGGCATTAGCAGATGTGTATCTCAACAAAGGAGATATCGAAAGCTTTCGCAACACCATTTTTTCTATCATCAATCACCAAGGTCTGTCGGACCAGGATATTATTTTCGCATACGATAGACTGGTGGGATACTATGTGTCCACCAAACAGTATGATGCTATCAATAATATATTGGTAACCGCAGCATTAGATGAAGTTAAAGTGAAATACAACGAATATATGGCAAAGGTACCTGAGTTTAACTATACAGAAGGCTCTTACGATGAAGTGATTCCTTTGAAGATTACTGCCAATACCGAAGGGACGATTTATTACACCCTTGATGGTAGTGAGCCGGATAAGCATTCTTCTGTCTATGATTCCCCTATTTTTTTAGATACGGGAGATTATGTTCTGACGGCTGTTTTTTACAATGCGTATGGGGTAAAGTCCCCTATGGCCCAGAGTTCCTATCATGTAGAGGTTATTCCACCTGATATGCCGGAAGTGGAATCCTATAGTGGGGAATATTTTTCGCCACAATTGATTCAAGTAGAGGCGGAAGAAGGCTGCGAGATTTACTATACGTTAGATGGAAGCATTCCTACTGAAGAAAGTACGAAATATAATGGCTTCTTACCGATGCCTATGGGAGACAGCGAGATAAAGTTCGTGGCTATTGATGAGAATCATACTGCCAGTGAAGTAATCACTCGTAATTACTCTCTCAATCTATTGACAGATTATTCCAGACAGGATGCCATGACAGTCATTTTGGACTATTTGGTACAGTCTGGATTGATTGTGGATCGTACCGGCGCCATGGTATCGGATCCTTTACAGAGATATTATTATAATTTTGCATGTACAGTTCCCATTGGGGACGATGGCGATTTTTATATTTTCTCCGAATATATCATTCATGCAGATGGTTCCAAGGAGAAAACACAGCGATACTTTGCTGTAGGTGTTTATAATTTACCTTTGTATCTTACAAACTATGATGCAACCACAGTGAATTTCGCTCTGACAAGCGGACAGCTGAATGAAACACCCCAAAATTAATATCTATACCGTTGAGGAGCGGTTTTGGATAAATACGAGGAGGCAATAATATGTACAAGATTCTAGAAAAGAAAGACCTGAATGAAAACACCGTGTATATGCTGGTGAAAGCCCCTATGGTGGCGAGAAACTGCTTGCCGGGACAGTTTGTCATTGTAAGAAGTTATGAGGATTCCGAAAGAATTCCGCTGACAATCTGCGATTTCGACAGAAATGCAGGGACTGTTACACTGGTATTCCAAACTATCGGTGCAGGCACACTGGAAATGAAAGAGCTTAAAGAAGGGGAGGCATTCCACGATGTAGTAGGTCCTTTGGGACAGCCATCCGAATTCTGCCACGAGGAATTGAGTGCTTTGAAAGAAAAGCACATTGTGTTTATCGCCGGTGGACTTGGTACTGCACCTGTATACTGCCAGGTAAAATGGCTGCATGAACAGGGCGTAGATGCGGATGTTATTTTGGGTGCAAGAACCAAAGAACTCATTATTATGGAAGAAGAAATGTCCAAAGTAGCCGGTAACCTGTATATTACAACAGATGATGGTTCCTATGGACGTACAGGCAATGTTACTGTATGCTTGGAGAGCCTGGTAAAGGAAGAAAACAAGTCTTATGATGTTTGCGTTGCAATCGGTCCTATGATCATGATGAAGTTCGTCTGTCTCATGACAGAGAAATTAGGAATCAAGACAATTGTGTCTATGAATCCTATCATGGTAGATGGTACCGGTATGTGTGGTGCTTGTCGTCTTTTGGTTGGTGGCGAAGTGAAGTTTGCATGTGTAGATGGACCGGAATTTGACGGACATTTGGTAGACTTTGACAATGCTATGAAGAGACAGGCACAGTATAAGACTGCAGAAGGCCGTGCAAAACTCGCTTTCGAAGAAGGGGACAGTCATCACGGCGGTTGCGGTCATTGTAATTCATAAGATGAGGAGATAGAGGAAAACATGGACGGAATGAAAAGAGTACCTGTCAGAGAACAGGATCCAAAAGTAAGAGCCACAAACTTTGAGGAAGTTTGCTTAGGATATAACGAAGAAGAGGCAATTGAAGAAGCCAAAAGATGTCTCAATTGTAAGAACCCGCTTTGTATGCAGGGATGTCCGGTATCTATCCATATTCCGGACTTTATCAGCAAAGTAAAAGAAGGAAACATAGAAGAAGCTTTCCACGTAATCAGCATCAGTTCTGCGCTTCCTGCTGTTTGCGGACGTGTTTGCCCACAGGAGTCTCAGTGTGAAGGAAAATGCGTACGTGGTATCAAGGGAGACGCGGTTTCCATTGGTAAATTGGAAAGATTCGTTGCAGACTGGGCCAGAGAGCATCAGGTGAAAGCAGAAGGCGCTAAAGAAAAACTCGGCAAAAAAGTTGCCGTTATCGGTTCCGGTCCATCCGGACTTACCTGTGCCGGCGATTTAGCGAAACTTGGCTATGATGTAACGATTTTTGAAGCACTTCACGAAGCCGGTGGTGTACTGGTTTACGGTATTCCGGAATTCAGACTTCCAAAAGAAACAGTTGTAAAAAAAGAAATCGAAAATGTAAAAGCCCTTGGTGTTAAAATCGAAACCAACGTGGTAATCGGTAAATCCATTACCATTGATGAACTTCTTGAAGAAGAGCACTTCGATGCGGTTTATATTGGTTCCGGGGCCGGACTTCCGAAGTTTATGAATATTCCTGGTGAGCAGTTGAACGGTGTATTCTCCGCCAACGAGTTCTTAACCAGAAGTAATTTGATGAAAGCTTTTAAAGAAGACAGCTCGACGCCAATTCAGCATGGTCATAAAACAGTCGTTGTAGGTGGCGGTAATGTGGCTATGGATGCGGCTAGAACAGCACTTAGACTTGGCTCTGAAGTGCATGTGGTATATCGTCGTTCCGAGGCTGAGCTTCCTGCACGTAAAGAAGAGGTACATCACGCTAAAGAAGAAGGCATTATTTTTGATTTGCTTTGCAACCCTGTAGAAATCAAAGGCGACGAAAACGGTAATGTTTGTGGTGTTACCTGTATTCGTATGGAACTGGGCGAGCCGGATGAATCCGGAAGAAGAAGTCCTGTAGAGGTACCGGAATCTGAATTCGTTATTGATGCAGATACCGTGATTATGTCTCTTGGTACTTCTCCAAATCCATTGATTTCTTCCACAACAAAGGAACTGGAAGTAAATCGTAGAAAATGTATCGTAGCTTCTGATGAGACAGGTGCTACCAGTAAAGAAGCTGTATACGCAGGTGGCGATGCAGTTACCGGTGCAGCTACCGTTATCCTGGCCATGGGTGCAGGTAAACAGGCTGCCAAAGGTATTCATGAATTTTTGAGTAAATAAGGCTTACGGTATAATCAGGCGGAATTTTCTTTCGCCTGATTATCCCATTTTTAGAAACAGGGATTTTTGGAGGAAATATTGTATATCAAACTCATTACAGTAGGAAAAATCAAAGAATCCTATTATCGAGATGCAGTGGCAGAATATGAGAAAAGAATGAAGCGGTATGGGAAGTTTTCCATCCTGGAGGTGGAGGATGAAGCCACACCGGATCATGCTTCTCCTGCACAAGAAGAACAGATTAAGAAAAAAGAAGCGGAAAGAATTTTAAAACAGATTAAGCAAGATGCTTACGTCATAACGTTGGAAATTAAAGGTAAGAAATACGATTCAGTAGCATTCGCAAAACGTTTGGAGGAGATATCCATTCAAAATGCCGGAGAGATATGTTTTATCATAGGCGGCTCTCTTGGTCTACACGAAAGTGTTTCTAAAAGAGCAAACGAAAAGATTAGTTTCTCTGATATGACTTTTCCACATCAGCTGATGCGAGTCATTTTATCGGAACAGATTTACAGAGGAATGCGAATTATCCATAACGAACCTTATCATAAATAGATTTGTGTGAAGAAATAGAGGTATTAATTATGAGAATGTATGATTTGATCATGAAGAAAAGAAATGGGGGAAGCCTGAGTAAAGAAGAAATCCAGTATATGGTGCAAGGCTTTACAAAAGGTGAAATTCCGGATTATCAGATGTCAGCCATGATGATGGCCATTTATTTTCAGGGAATGAATGAAGAAGAGACTGTGGAACTGACTATGGCTATGGCACATAGCGGGGAAATGTTAGATTTATCAGGTATTGAAGGTCGCAAAGTTGACAAACATAGTACCGGCGGCGTAGGAGATAAGACATCTCTTACCTTAACCCCAATGGTGGCTGCTTGTGGTTTAAAAGTAGCTAAAATGAGTGGTAGAGGCTTAGGCCATACCGGCGGTACCATCGACAAACTGGAGAGTTTTCCTGGATTTAGCACCGGAATCGATACGGATCAGTTTATCAATCAAGTAAATAAAGTAGGGGTTGCCATTATGGGTCAGACTGCAGATTTGGCTCCTGCGGATAAGAAATTATATGCCCTCAGAGATGTAACTGCTACAGTAGATAATATGTCTTTGATTGCAAGTTCTATTATGAGCAAAAAACTTGCAGCTGGTGCAGATGCTATTGTACTGGATGTAAAGACCGGCAGTGGTGCGTTCATGAAATCCGAAGAAGATGCGTTTGCTTTGGCAAAGGAAATGACCGGTATCGGACGTGGCGCCGGAAGAGATACTTATGCTGTTATCTCTGATATGGACCAGCCCCTTGGATATGCGGTTGGTAATATTTTAGAGGTACAGGAAGCAATTGAAACCTTACGTGGTAACGGACCGGAAGACTTTTATGAACTGTGCTTGACCTTAGGTTCTCTCATGCTGGTAGCAGGGCATCTTGCGAAAGATAAAGAAGAAGGTCGCAAGATGTGTGAGGAATCCATTTCCAGCGGAAAAGCTTTGGCAAAATTCAAAGAATTTGTAGAAGCACAGGGCGGTGATGGTAGATTTGTAGACCATCCGGAAGAATTCCCAAAGGCCAAGATAATCGAAGAAATTAAGGCACCCAAGTCCGGTTGTATCGAACATATCGAATGCGATGAAATTGGTATTTGCTCTTTAATCCTAGGCGGCGGTCGTGAGACCAAAGAAAGCGAGATTGATTTAACGGTTGGTCTTGTACTGACAAAAAAAGTGGGAGATCAGGTAAAAGAGGGAGATACCCTTGCTGTAATCCATGCCAATGATCGAGAAAAACTGGAAACCGCAAAAGAGCGTTTCTTAAAGGCTTATACTATTGCGGATGCACCGGTAGAGAAAAAACCATTTATCAAAGGAATTCTGTAAAAACATGGAAGCTTACACCAGAGAATTTAGTATTCCTTTTGATCATGAGCAAAATGTGTTTGGCGCAAAAGATGCGTATCGCAGGTCTTTAGAGGAACATTACCATGTGACATTAGTGGACCGGAATGGCACCTTGAAGATTATGGGACAGAAGGAAAACGTAGATTCTGTGGAGCGCATTCTACAACAACTGTTAGAACTGTCCATGCGTGGAAACCAAATTGAAGAACAGAATGTGAATTATGCCATGACTCTAGAACAGGAAAAACAAGAGGAACTTTTAACCAGTATAGATAAAGATTGCATTTGTCATAGTGTTTCCGGCAAGCCCATTAAGCCAAAAACCTTAGGACAAAAGAAGTATGTAGATGCCATTAAGGATAATATGGTAGCGTTCGGATTAGGGCCTGCAGGAACAGGTAAGACCTACCTTGCTATGGCAATGGCGATTACAGCCTTTAAAAATGAGGAAGTATCCCGTATTATTCTTACGAGACCTGCTATAGAAGCCGGAGAAAAGCTTGGTTTTTTACCGGGAGACTTACAAAGTAAGGTGGATCCTTATCTTCGACCTTTATATGATGCACTGTATGATATTATGGGGGCTGAGACCTTTCAGAAAAATATGGAAAAAGGATTGATTGAAGTCGCTCCTTTGGCCTATATGAGGGGTCGTACTTTGGACAATGCTTATATCATTCTGGATGAAGCCCAGAATACCACACCTGCACAAATGAAAATGTTCCTGACCAGAATTGGCTTTGGTTCAAAAGTTGTGATCACAGGTGATGCTTCCCAAAAGGATTTGGCTCCTGGTACAAAATCAGGACTGGATGTGGCGCGGACTGTACTGAAAAGCGTGGAAGGAATTGCATTCTGCGAATTGACCAGTAAGGACGTTGTACGTCATCCTTTGGTACAAAAAATTGTAAAGGCATACGAGACTTATGAAGCAAAACAGCGTAAACGGGGAAAAGAAACAAAACAAAAATAAGGCAATTATGATATGCCATAGCATATTTATCTTTTTGCTGGCTATTGCCAGTACCATTGCTAGAGGCTTGATATTTCATGTGGATACCATAACCATTGCGAGAAACACCATTTCTGTCGGTCTTTTTGCACTGGTAACGGTATTTGCTTTTGCATTCTCTTATGTGAAAGACTTGCTTTTATTTGATAATAAGAAAATGATTCTGCGCTTCTATGTACCAATGGAAATTGGTATTTTAGTAGCAGTGGCGTTTTCTTTGTTGCCGGAGACCACTTGGATGTTTTTACCTATCTTTGTATTACTGTTTTTATTCAGTAATGCTTTGACAGGACTTTCCGGTGGTACCATGCTTTTGATGATTACTCTGTTTTGCAGTGGTATTACATCAGTCAGCGTTTTTTCCATGTATTTTATTCCGGGTGTGTTAGGTATCATGCTGTTTTCTTCCCTGGATGAGGAATGCAAGTATCGAGTTCCTTTGTTTATTTCCGTTATGATGCAGTTTTTGATGCTGTTTTCTAACGACTTATTATTACAAACCCAGAATTTATCCGTTAGCACCTTTATTCTTCCCGGGGTAAATGTGCTTCTTGGTACCATTGTATTGTTTTTACTTTTACAGGTATTTTGCAATCGAGTGATTTTGCCACAAAAGAACTTGGTTCAGACCATCAACGATCCAGAGTATCCACTGATGGCGGCTATGCGTGAAAAGTCTAGAAATGACTATTATCATGGGATTCATACAGCCTATCTGGCAGTCCGTATCTGCTCCGATTTAGGCATGGACGTGGATAGTGCAAAGATGGCGGCTTATTATCAAAAAGCAGATTTGATACTGGGAGAATCGGATATCGAAACCATTATGGAAGAACATCGTTTCCCGGATTCTGCCAGAAAGATTATCAGGCAGCTTAGAGAACTGGATCATTCAAATCTAACGAAAGAAACCACTGTTGTTATTTTTTGCGATAGCTTGATTACGACCTTGGAGTATTTCGCAGATAAGAAGACGGATCCAACTGCGCAATATGCCCAGATTGTAAATCGCTTAGTAGATAAGAAGATAGAAACCGGTGTTTTGAATCACTCTATGATTTCCGTTATGGAAATGAACACCCTTAGAAAAGAACTTTTGGAAGAAGGATTGTATTATGACTTCATACGTCTCAATCGAAACGGAAGGTAATTTAGGATTTGATTTGGAAGAAGTGACAAATCAGGTTTTGCAGGCTGTGATGGAAGAGGAGGCTTGCCCTTATGATGTTACTGTGAACCTGACACTTACGGATAATGATGAAATACAGGCTGTGAATGCTTCTTTTCGTCAAATTGATCGAGCAACAGATGTACTATCTTTTCCGAACCTGCATTTTGAAACCCCCGGTGATTTTTCTGAAGCAGAAGATCATGAAGCAGACTGCTTTGACCCGGATACGGGAGAACTTATGCTGGGAGACATTATGATTAGCGAAGATAAAGTAAGAGAACAGGCTGAGGCATATGGCCATTCCTTAAAAAGAGAATTTGCTTTTTTGGTGGCTCACAGTCTTTTTCATCTTTGCGGATATGATCATATGGAAGAAGAGGAAGCAAAGGTAATGGAAAGTAAGCAGGAAGCAATTCTACAGAAACTAAAAATCACCAGAGAATGAGGCAAACTATGACTAGACGGAAAAATGCCGGCATAAAAGCTGAATATTTTGCAATAGGAACTCCACTTCTTTTAATGCTGAATTTTTTATTGTTGTTAAGAAGCTGTTCCTTAACAGGAATTGGATATATAGGGCTTAGTGCCCTTTTCTTTTGGACGCTATTTTCCCTTACGGTAAGTCCTACCGGGAGTTTCATAGGTTCCAATTTAAAACATGAGATTTCCAGAGGCGCCTATGTTCGTGGGTTTCATTTATTCAGAAGCGGTTGTGGCTTTTCCATGGCCTGGAGTTTGTGCATTGCAGTTCTTGGTTTTTTCTTTAGTGATCAGATAGGGTTAGTGTTGTTCCGCTCCCTACATATTTCCTTGATTATTAAGCTTTGTGCAATTCTGTTTTTCTTATATTCGGTTTATTATCTGTACTGCAGATTCATTTATGGCATGGGTATCCCAAAACTTGCCAAGATGCTGCAGTTTTTGTGCGTTGTATTGATCTTTTTTGGCTCCTTTATTGGGTCAGAGCTTTTTGCGCACTATGGAAAGGTTGCTGCGGACCTTTTGCGAAATGAAGAAGTGATGACGGTATATAAGGCTGCCGGGGCTTTGGTCGGGACAGGTGTGGCGATTCTACTGTCTTTACTTGTGGCTATGTTATTTCGTTTTTTATTGCGGGATGACTTCAGTTTACAAAAAAGAAAAGACAATGGCTCTATACCTGGAAGCCTGGTAGAAGATGCCAAAGTGCTTCTTGGTAATTCGCTACCAATGGGATTGCATAAGTCGGCATTGGTGCTTGGCCTTTGTATTAGCAGTTTATTTATATGCAAACAGATGGCACCGGGAGAAAACCTGCGTATGGATATGACTTTGCCGGGAGTTCTGTTTGGAGCCTTGATGCCAAGCGCCTATTTACTGGCTCTCGTATTCCGTATTTTAACTTTGCCTATGGATAAACCTATGAAAATATCAGCGAAAAATCATGATGTTCGTGTTTTAAAAGCACAGATTCATGGTTTGATTCGAGGATTATTTGCCATAGCACTACCAATCTCTGTTTTATTCTTTGTAGTAGGCAAAAGCTTTGTGGAATTGCTATCAGGACAAACAATACCGGAAAACTATGGCAATATGATTTGCTTTGGAGGTTTTCTTATTTTTGGTGTATCAGCACTTTTGATTTTTGAAAAGATTATGGGGTTATGTAATGTAGAAAGCTACTCTTTATTGGTTGCTTTAGCGGCTTTACTGGTACAGTGCGTATTTTCCGGCATCTTTATTTTAGCCATGGACATGAGTGGTTATGGAGTCGTCCTGGGAGCCATGATTTACTTGGTGATTTATTGCGGCTATTCGATTTTCCATATTTACCGGTATTGCCATATTTCCATGATTTACATGCATTCTGTATTGCTGAATATGACCATAGCTTTGATACCGGGTTTTATCTTATACGTGTTTTATCATGCAGCATGTAAAACATGGCTCCCACTTGCGGCGTTTCTTGTTTGTGGTTTGGTTTATGTTTTGTTTTACATAGTACTTGTTTCCATTTTACCGATTTTCCAGGGGGAAGAAGTCAGATATGTTCCATTAGGAAGTGTGCTTAGTAGCCGCTTTGATGTGGTTTCTCTGAGAAGACTCGGAGGTGGTAACGATGCCGATGTATGACGTAATCGTGATTGGCGGTGGCGCTTCCGGACTTATGGCAGCAATACAGGCAGCAAAAGAAGGCGCCAGCGTCAAGGTAATAGATGCATTACCGGAGTATGGAAAGAAGATTACTGTCACCGGAAATGGTAAATGCAATTTAACCAATAAAGAAGCAGGTTTTGTTTCTCATTACCATACCGATGATACTGAGAAATTGAAAGGTATTTTAGAGAAAATCACTCCCGAAGTGCTGATTCGGGAATTCAACGCTTTAGGACTTATTTGTCGAGAAAAGAATGGGTACTATTACCCGTATCATGAGAACGCTGCCTTAGTAAGAGACTTATTAGGACAGCGTGTCTATGACTTTGGAGGTAAGATTGAAACCGGTAATTTTTGCTGCAGTATAACCTCAGCCTTACCCGGAAGAGATCCGGAATACGATGCGGGATATCATTATTTTGTACATGGCGATTCCTGTAGAACTGTTATAGTGGCTACAGGTTCTATGGCTGGTGGTTTGATGCGCATGGGCGAAAAGGAGTTTATGCAATTTCTGGATCATCCGACGCCCTTTACCTACTTGCCCTACAAACCGGCACTCACCAAGTGCTATGTAGCCGATACAGACAAGCCTAGGCTGGATGCATTAAAAGGTCTTCGCATGAAGGGCAAGGTATCTCTTATAGTGGACGATGCGGAGGTAGAGCAGGACTATGGTGAAATTCAATTTACCAAAGATGCCTTAAGTGGTATTGTGGTATTCCAAGTGTCCGGCAGTGCGGCACAGGCTTTAGAAGAAAATCAAAAGGTCCAGCTGAAACTGGATTTACTACCGGAGTACTCTTTAGAGGCTTTAGAGAATATGCTTGAAAGTAGACAAAAGTCTGGCTTAACCTATGCAAAATCTCTTTTAGGTGGTATTTTCCCGGAGCAGCTATTAAGTCTTTTGTGCAAAGAAGTAGGCGTAGATTTATCTCTAAAAAAACAGCCATTAAGCATAGAAAAAGCCATGGATGTTCTCCGATTAGCCAAGACGTTTACCTTTGCAATAGCACATACCGGAGACTTAAGGGAGTCTCAGGTCTCCAGAGGTGGCATATTACTTTCACATGTTTCGAAGAAACTGCAATACTTTGACGGGGAAAAAGAACAAAACCCTACCGATATTTTTGTATGTGGCGAAGTCCTGAATGTAGATGGGGACTGCGGAGGGTTCAATCTACACTTCGCATTTGCCAGCGGTATCATCGCCGGTAGAAATGCAGCAAGAAGAGCAAAAGAATTATGTTAAAAATTAATCAGGTAAAATGTCAGATTCCTCATGGTGACAGGGAAATGCGGAAGGCAATCTGCAAAAAACTTGGATGCAAAGACGAGGATATCCTTACGATTCAGATTCTACGTCGCAGCTTAGATGCAAGAAAAAAGCCACAGCTTTTTTTCCTGTACACCCTGATTTGTGAACTGAAGAACGAAAACAAAATACTTGCGAAAAATCAAAAAAACCAGGATGTAGCTCTTTATACCGATGCACCCTATGTTTTCCCGGCACCAAAAGCGCCAAAGCAAAAAGTTGTGGTGATTGGTATGGGGCCGGCTGGTCTTTTCTGCGGGCTGGAACTAGCCAAAGCAGGTTATAAACCTTTGGTTTTGGAAAGAGGCGCAGCGGTAGAGGAACGTCAGGCTGACGTAGATCAATTCTGGAGTAGTGGAAAGCTGAACACGGAGTCCAATATTCAATTTGGTGAAGGTGGTGCCGGTACCTTTTCAGATGGCAAGCTAAATACCTTGGTTAAGGATGTCAGTGGCCGTAATCGTTATGTACTGCAAACTTTTGTGGAGTATGGTGCACCGGAAGAAATTCTCTATGATCATAAGCCACACCTTGGGACAGATTTGCTGCAAGGTATCGTAAAACGTATGCGAGAAGATATCTTACAGCATGGCGGTGAAGTGAGATTTCACGCAAAGGTAACAAAGTTTGGTATTCAAGATGGTAAAATACATTCTGTATTTGTTGGAGATGAGGAGGTTCCTGCAGATGCTGTGGTGCTAGCCATTGGACATAGTGCCAGAGACACCTTCCAAGTGTTATCTCAGGCAGGCATTTCTATGGAGGCAAAACCATTTGCGGTAGGGTATCGCGTCATCCACCCGCAGCAATTTATCAATCAAAGCCAATATGGCGCCTCGGTTGTTAAGGAACTTGGGGCTGCTGCTTATAAGGTGACTGCTAAATCGGAAAGCGGCAGAGGCGTTTATAGCTTCTGTATGTGTCCGGGAGGCTATGTGGTGAATGCTTCCAGTGAGGAGGGACGCCTGGCTGTAAATGGTATGTCCTATCATGGTCGTAATAGCCAGTCAGCCAACTCTGCCATTATCGTAGCGGTGAATCCGGAGGACTTTCAGATCCCGGAAGCGAAAGAGTACCCGGAGGCACTAAAGGGAATTGCGTTTCAGCGAAAGATGGAAGAGGCAGCTTTTGCTGCAGCAAAGGGCAAAATTCCCATTCAAAAATACGGAGATTTTCGGAAAGAAATCGCAAAACATGGTATGATAAAGGAGTTTGATGAAACAAACTCCATGGAAGCTTTTACTCCGGATTTAAAGGGATTATATAAAGAGGCTGATTTATCGCCAGTACTTCCTTTGGAGTTGCAGCAAAGTTTCATCAGCGGAATGGAAGATATCAACAGAAAGATTAAGGGCTTTGCAAGTCGTGAAGTATGGCTTTGCGGTGTAGAAAGCAGAACTTCATCTCCTATACGAATTCCGAGAGAGGAGTCGGGATTTGCCAATATAGAAGGGCTGTATCCTTGTGGAGAAGGTGCAGGCTATGCCGGCGGAATTACTTCTGCCGCCATGGATGGAGTGAAGATAGCACAAATCATAGCGGAGAAAGATGCATGAGTGAAAACAGTAGAGAGTACTTAAAAAACAAAAAACGTATTGTCATTAAGATCGGTTCTTCTTCTTTACAGCACAAGGAAACCGGTGGACTTAATTTTACAAGACTTGATGTGCTTGTAAGAGAAATCGTAAATCTGCGTAACCAGGGAAAAGATGTTGTACTTGTTAGCTCCGGTGCCATTGCAGTTGGAAAGAAAGCGCTTCGCTTTGAACATGACCCCAATGCCAGCGAAGAAAAGACTTTGGCTGAAAAGCAGGCACTTGCTGCTGTAGGACAGGCTAGACTGATGATGGTTTATCAGAAGCTTTTCATGGAATATAATCAGATGGCAGCTCAGATTTTGATGACCAAACATACTGTAGCGAACCCAATCAATCGTCATAATGCGGAGAACACCTTCCGGGAACTTTTGGAAATGGGTGTTGTTCCAATTGTAAACGAGAATGACACAGTCACCACTGATGAAATTAAAATCGGTGATAACGATACATTATCCGCTATCGTGGCTTCTATGATTGATGCGGATATGTTGATTTTGCTCTCCGATATAGAAGGCCTTTACACGGATGACCCCAGAGTCAATCCGGAGGCCAAATTCATCTCGGAGGTGACCTCTTTAGATGATGAAATCCTTCAAATGGGAAAAGGTTCCACAGGAAGTACGGTTGGTACCGGTGGTATGAATACCAAGCTGATTGCGGCACAGATTGCTTCTAAATCCGGTTGCGATATGGTCATCGCAAGTAGTGAAGATATTAAAGTAATTCATCGTATTATGAAAGGTAAAGAATACGGCACTTTATTCCATGCGAATAAGGAGGCGGACTTTGATTTGCCAAAGTTTATCGAAGAAGTACACCAGGAGAAATAATCATGGATGATATGAATGCTTGTATTAAGCGAATCAATGAACTCTATCATTTATCTCAGGAGAGAGTACTTACTCCTGCAGAAAAAGAGGAGCAGCAGTTTTTACGTAGAAAATACGTAGATGCCATCAAGGGAAACATTCGGAATCAGTTAAATTCCATCACGGTGCAGAATCCTGATGGCAGCAAGTATTCTCTTAAGGAAAAACATGATGAGAAAATGGTGAAGGTGGTGGACTTCCCCAGTAAATCAGCGCTTCGACAAAGTATGCTGAAATTACGTGATACCGCGCTGGCTGCAGATCGGGAGAACTGGAGTCATAAAATCAAACAGAATATTACTCGGATTCCCGAATATGAAAATGCCAGAGCTATCTTTTTATATTCCAGTATTGGTTCGGAAGTGGATACAGATAAGCTGATTGATTTGGCTTTGGAAGATGGAAAAGAAGTTTATTTACCGAAGGTAGTCTCGGATAGACATATGGAATTCTATCGTATCCAGTCTCGTAAAAGCTTGGTGAAAGGTGCCATGGGTATTATGGAACCGGATGGTACAGGGGAGACTTTGTATGAGCCGGAAAAGAATCCGGAAGTGTTAGGAGATGCACTTTTCTTACTACCCGGTATTGCTTTTGATGAGAGCGGAAACCGCATCGGTTACGGAAAAGCTTACTATGATCGCTATCTTAGAAGACTTCGTAAGCTGTTTCGTGATAAACTACCTTGCTATACCATCGGCATTTGCTTCGAGTTACAGAAGAAACCTGTTATTCCAGCTGGGGAAAAAGATCAGAAAGTGGATGCCATCTGTACAGAAGAAAAGATATATGCATGTAACTAAGTCAAAATAGATTCAGGGAGGAGAATGGCTATGACACTTTTAGAGATTTGCCAGAAGGCAAAAGCCAGTAGAGGAGTGCTGGTGACTGCCGAGACGGGACAAAAAAACAAAGCTTTACTTGCCTGTGCTGATGCTTTGGTACAGAATTACGAGGAGATTCTGAAGGCCAATGCAGTAGATATGGAGCATGGCAAAGAAAAAGGTATGCCGGCAGGTCTATTAGATCGATTGCTTCTGACCAAAGAACGTATTGAAGCTATGGCTTTAGGACTTCGACAAATAGCAGAATTACCGGATCCCATCGGTAGAGTATTAGAAAGCTTTGAACGTCCAAATGGCTTACATATTGAAAAGGTATCTGTACCCATTGGCGTTATCGGTATCATCTATGAAAGTAGACCAAATGTAACAGCAGATGCCTTTGCACTTTGCTTTAAAAGTGGCAATGTAGTGATTTTAAAAGGTGGTAGTGATGCCATCGAATCCAATAAAGCCATTACGGCAGTTTTACAAAAGGGCCTTGTTTCCAGTGGTTTTCCAAAAGAGGTGGTGCAGCTCATCGCTGAAACTTCCAGAGAAGTCACCACGGAATTCATGAAGCAAAAGGAATATGTGGATTTATTGATTCCAAGAGGTGGTGCGGGCCTGATTCGAAGCGTGGTGGAAAATAGTCAGATACCTGTTATTGAGACCGGAACCGGCAATTGCCATATCTATGTAGATAAGGATGCAGATTTACAGAAAGCTTTGCCGATTCTGGTAAATGCCAAGACACAGCGTATCGGTGTGTGCAATGCAGCGGAATCGTTAGTGGTACACAAAGATGTGAAGGATGCTTTTTTGCCTATGGCATATGCTGCTTTAAAGGAAAAAAATGTAGAACTTCGCGGAGATGCTGCTGCCAAAGCTTTACTTCCGGATATCGTGGATGCCACAGAGGAAGACTACGGCAAGGAATACTTAGATTTGATCCTTTCCGTAAAGACGGTGGACTCTTTAGAAGAAGCCATCAGCCACATCAATCGCTATAATACAGGACATTCCGAGGCAATTATTACGGAAAACCCGGATGCAGCGCAGAAGTTTCAAAAAGAAGTGGATGCAGCCTGTGTGTACGTAAATGCTTCTACCAGGTTTACCGATGGGTTTGAGTTTGGTTTCGGTGGAGAAATCGGAATCAGTACCCAAAAAATGCACGCAAGAGGTCCTATGGGGCTTCGAGAACTAACCTCTTATAAATATTGCATTACAGGAAATGGTCAGGTAAGAGGTTAAATAAGAAATAGAAAGTTGTTATTTATGGAATTAAAAGAATTTGATGCATTGGCATCTATCCCTACAAAGGAACCGGAAAGACAGTTTTACTTTATGAGTAAGCTTGCCCATAAGGTGGCAGAATTAGAAAAAGAGAAGGGCAGAAAGCTGACTTGCTATGTACATACTTTTGGCTGTCAGATGAATGCCAGAGATTCTGAAAAACTTCTCGGTATCCTTAAAACAGTAGGGTTTGAAGAAATTGATCATGAAGATGCAGATTTCGTCATCTACAATACTTGTACGGTAAGAGATAACGCAAACCAGCATGTGTATGGCAGACTGGGCGTATTAAATGGCCTTAAGAAAAAGAATCCTGACATGAAAATCGGCCTTTGCGGCTGCATGATGCAGGAAGAAGTGGTAATTGAGAAAATCAAAAAGAGTTATCGCTTTGTAAATTTGATGTTTGGTACCCATAATATCTACAAGTTTGCTGAATTATTATGTGATATGTATGATTCAGACCGCATGGTAATCGATATTTGGAAAGATACAGACCAGATTGTAGAGGATTTGCCTACAGAAAGAAAGTATTCATTTAAATCCGGTACCAACATTATGTTTGGCTGCAATAACTTCTGCAGCTACTGTATTGTGCCTTATGTAAGAGGTAGAGAACGTTCCAGAGAGCCTAAGGATATCATTCGTGAAATTGAAAGAATGGTACAAGATGGCGTAAAAGAGGTTATGTTGCTTGGTCAAAACGTAAACTCTTATGGAAAAGGCCTTGAGAATCCCATCAGCTTTGCAGAGCTTTTACAAGAAGTCGAGAAAATTGATGGTTTAGAGAGAATTCGATTCATGACACCACATCCAAAAGATTTGTCCGATGACTTGATTGAGGTCATGAAGCATTCGAAGAAAATCTGCCGTCATATTCATCTGCCTATGCAATCCGGCTCCAGTCGTATTTTGAAAGAGATGAATCGTCATTATACTAAAGAATCCTATTTGGATTTGGCTTTGAAAATTCGACGTGAATTACCTGATGTTGCCATTACGACGGATATTATCGTGGGCTTCCCTGGAGAAACCAGAGAAGATGTAGAAGATACCATTGATGTCATTAAAAAAGTAGGCTTTGATAATGCCTTCACCTTTATCTATTCCAAACGAACCGGTACTCCTGCGGCTTCCATGCCGAATCAGGTTCCGGAAGAAGAAGTGAAGGTGAATTTTGATGCAGTGTTAAAGACGGTACAAGAGACTGCCAGAGCAAGAGTAAAACTTCTGGAAGGTCAGATTTTACCTGTGCTTGTAGAAGAAATCAATGAGCACAACCCGGAATTACTGACAGGAAGATTGTCCAATAATATCCTTGTGCATTTCAAGGGAGATACTTCCTTAATCGGAACCATTGTAAATGTATCTCTTGATGAATACGAAGGATTCTATTATATGGGATCATTACAAGAATAGGAAAACTATGTTACAAAACAATTATGTCATGGAGGATATCATCGATAAGGTATCCCCGATGATGCAACATTACATTCAGACAAAAATTGAAAATAAAGACTGCATTTTGTTTTACCGATTAGGCGATTTCTATGAAATGTTCTTTGACGATGCCATTACTGTGTCTAGAGAACTAGAGCTTACTTTAACCGGAAAAAGCTGCGGACTAGAGGAAAGAGCCCCCATGTGTGGGGTTCCTTTTCATGCTGTGGATCAATATATCTCCAGACTGGTAGAGAAGGGCTATAAAATCGCCGTCTGTGATCAGGTAGAGGACCCAAAAGAAGCGGTTGGTATGGTAAAACGAGAGATTACCAAAATCGTTACCCCGGGTACCAATATGAATCTGGCTGGGCTGGATGAAGGGAAGCACAATTATCTGATGAGTATTGCCTATCTCACCAACCGAATCGGCATTTCTGTTGCGGATATTTCTACCGGCGATTATTACCTGACAGAAGTAGAAAATCTTGAAAAATTGCAGGATGAAGTCTACAAATATGAACCTTCTGAAGTGATTTGCAACGATGCATTCTTACTGTGTGGATTGGATTTTGATTTGCTAAAATCAAAGCTTCATATGGTTATCAATGCCTTGGATGCGCACTACTTCGATGAAGAAATGTCTAAAAAAGTCCTGCTAAAGCACTTTAAGCTGAATAGTTTAAAAGGACTTGGAGTCGAGGACTTCCCGAATGGTGTTGTTGCGGCAGGTGCACTTTTAAAATATCTATATGATACACAAATGACCAGTCTGGGAAACTTTACCCATCTGTATCCCTACCTGGTCAACACTTATATGCTTTTAGACAGCTCCTCAAGACGCAATCTGGAACTGATTGAGACCATGCGTGATAAAGAAAAACGCGGATCTTTGCTGTGGGTACTGGATAAAACCAGAACAGCCATGGGAGCCAGAACCCTACGCAGCTATATTGAGCAGCCTTTGATTGTAAAAGAGCAGATTGAAGAACGACTGGATGCCGTACAGGAACTTTGCAAATTGTCTATGAGCAGAGATGAAATCCGAGAGTACTTCAATCCGGTATACGATTTTGAAAGACTCCTTGGAAAAGTCACTTTTGGATCTGTAAATCCAAAGGATATGCTGGCTCTTAAGAATTCTTTTGAAATGATGGCGCCTATCAAAACCGTTATGCAGGAGTTTGAAAGTCCACTCCTGTGTAAGATTGCAGACCAAATCGATCCATTGCAGGACCTGTATCAATTATTAGAGGATTCGATTTTAGAGGATGCTCCTTTGACTATTCGAGAAGGCGGCATTATCAAGGATGGATTCCAAAAGGATATTGATATGCTTCGCAAAGCGAAGATTGAAGGCAAAAACTGGCTTTCCAATTTAGAAGAAGAAGATAGAGAACGTACCGGTATAAAGAACCTACGTATCAAATATAATAAGGTTTTCGGCTACTATTTCGAAGTGACAAATTCCTATAAGGATATGGTGCCGGAAGACTATATTCGCAAACAGACTTTGACCGGTTCTGAGCGTTACACCACACCAAAACTCAAGGAACTGGAAGATACGATATTAAATGCGGAAGATAAGCTTTCCACCTTGGAATACGATGTATTTTGTAAGATTAGAGAGCACATTGAAGAACAAATCCTTCGTATTCAAGATACTGCAAAAGCTATCGCAGAACTGGATGCACTAGCAAGTCTTTCTTTAGTTGCTGAGCGAAATCACTATGTTAGACCAAAGCTCAATGAAAAAGGTGTTATCGATATAAAAGAAGGCAGACATCCGGTAATCGAAAAGATGATGGATGCAGATTTATTTGTGAGCAATGATACCTATTTGGATAATGCCAATCACCAAGTCAGCATCATTACAGGACCTAATATGGCAGGTAAGTCTACCTATATGCGTCAGACAGCTTTGATTGTATTGATGGCACAGATTGGTTCCTTTGTCCCTGCTAGCTTTGCAAACATCGGTATCGTGGATCGCATCTTTACAAGAGTTGGTGCTTCCGATGATTTAGCCAGTGGCCAAAGTACCTTTATGGTAGAAATGAATGAAGTGGCTAATATTCTTCGAAATGCTACTCCAAAGTCCTTGCTCATATTAGATGAAATTGGGCGAGGGACTTCTACCTTTGATGGACTTTCCATTGCTTGGGCTGTAGTAGAGCATATTAGCAATCGTAAACTACTAGGTGCAAAGACTTTATTTGCTACCCATTATCATGAACTTACCGAATTAGAAGGTAAGATGAATAACGTCCATAACTATTGCATCGCAGTGAAAGAAAAAGGCGATGATATCGTCTTTCTTCGTAAAATCGTGAAGGGCGGCGCTGATAAGAGTTACGGTATTCAGGTGGCGAAACTTGCCGGTGTTCCGGATTTGGTTATCGATAGAGCAAAAGAAATCGTAGATCAATTGATGGATAATGATATCACGGAAAAAGTTCAGAGTATCGCCATTGATCAAAAAAACGAGCATAAAAAGCCAAAGCAATATGAGGAGATTGAAATTCAGCAGATGTCTTTCTTTGATACGGTAAAAGATGAAGATGTGATTAAAGAATTAGAGGAAGTTGACCTAACGAATATGACTCCACTGGATGCTATGAACACGCTGTATCGCTTACAAAACAAGCTTAAAAATAGATGGAAAAGTTCCTGACTTTTCCAAATGCATAAAAACAAGGAGGTAGTATGGCTGAAATTCATGTCTTAGATCATGAAACCGTAGATCAAATTGCTGCGGGTGAAGTGGTAGAAAGACCCTTAAGTGTAGTAAAAGAACTTGTAGAGAATTCTATAGACGCAGGTTCTACTGCCATTTCTGTGGAAATCAAAGAAGGTGGCATTTCTATGATTCGTGTAACAGATAATGGTTGTGGAATTGAAAGTTCTGAGATAAGAAAGGCTTTTTTACGCCATGCCACCTCAAAAATAGAGTCTGCTTCGGATTTAAACCATCTTCATTCTTTAGGGTTTAGAGGTGAGGCGCTTAGCTCCATCGCAGCGGTATCTCAAGTAGAACTGACTACAAAAACTGCAGAAGAAATGATGGGTTCTCATGTCATGATGGAAGGCCCTACAGAGACTACTTTTGAAGAAGTAGGAGCTCCTAAGGGTACCACCATTATCGTGCGTAATTTGTTTTTTAATACACCTGTTAGAAAGAAGTTTTTAAAGTCTCCATCCACGGAAGGCAGTTATATTGCCGAAACAATGGAGCATCTAGCCCTTTCCCATCCGGATATAGCGTTTCAGTTTAGCCAGAATGGCAATTTAAAATTCTCCACTGCCGGAAATGGGAATTTAAAAGAAATCATTTATCGTATTTATGGTAAAGAAGTCAGTGACCAGTTGATTGGTTTTTCCAGAGAAAGAGATGGCATCTCCGTATATGGTTTCCTTGGAAAACCTTCTTGCAATCGTTCCAATCGCAATACCGAAATCTATTTCTTAAATAGACGCTATATTCGTAGCAACATGATTGCAAAGGCTATTGAAGAAGGGTATCATTTGTATTTGATGCAGCATAAGTATCCTTTTGTGGTACTGATGTTGGACATTGATCCGGAAAAGGTAGATGTGAATGTGCATCCTACTAAGATGGACGTTCGTTTTGAAAATCCTGCTGTTTTGTATGATTTTCTCAGCACATCCATCGCTTCTTGTCTGAAGGTAGAGGAAATGATTCCGCCGGTGATTCTGGAACAGGAAAGCAGGACGGTAGATGGACGTAGAATCGAACCATTTATGCAGCATAGCTTGGAGCATTTGAGAATGGAAGAAGTAGAAGAGCAAAAGCCTAGCACACAAGTGCAAACTGCTGCCGCTTCTATGACTTCTGAGGCCAAGAGTTTTCAGATGGGTATGGAAACCTTGTTTGATGACGACGAGGAGGAAAATGTTCCTGTTGCATCTGCTGATGAAGAATCAAAGACTGTTGTTGAAGAAGATAAGGCTGAATTTGTAGAACTGAAAAATACGGTACACGAATCTGCTATTTATGGAAATGTGCCTGAACGTAATGTTGTAAAGCAAGAGATTGCAAAAGAAAAAGCAGTTCAATTAGAATTATTCGAGCCAAAGGTGCTTTCGGAAACTGCAAGAGAAAAATATCAGATTCTAGGTCAGATTTTCGAAACCTATTGGCTCATTGTATATGAGGATAAGCTTTTTTTGTTGGACCAGCATGCGGCCCATGAAAAAGTGAAATTTGAGAAGCTTATGAAAGCTTACAAACAGGGAGAACTTGTTACACAAAACATCTATCCTCCTGTTGTAGTATCCCTATCCGGCAAAGAACAGGAAGTATATCGCAAATATAAGGACAACTTTACAAATCTGGGATTTGAAACAGAAAGCTTTGGTGGTAACGAAATAAAGATTTTTACTGCACCTACGGATTTGTATGGTAATTCTTTACGAGACTTATTCCTTGAAGTACTGGATGACCTGGATAATACAGGCGTTTCTCGTGCAATCAGTATCGAACATCGTATTGCCACCATGAGCTGTAAAGCAGCCGTAAAAGGAAATAATAAGATGACCTTCCCGGAAGTGGAAGCACTTTTGGATGAGATGCTTGCATGCGAGAATCCTTATTTTTGCCCCCATGGGAGACCTACTTTGATTTCCTTTAGCAAAGCTGAGATTGAAAAGAGATTTCATAGAATTGTATAAGTATGAATCAAACGGAATATAAAGCATATTTAAAAGAAAAGAAACCTTTGATTATCATTGCGGGTCCCACCGCTGTTGGAAAAACAAAGGCTTCCATAGGACTTGCGAAAAAGGTTGGCGGAGAGATTATCTCCGCTGATTCTATGCAGGTGTATAAAGGCATGGATATTGGTTCCGCCAAAGTCACAAAAGAGGAAATGGATGGGGTAACGCATCACCTAGTGGATATTCTGTCACCTTTTGATGAATTTCATGTTGCGAAGTTTCAGGAATTGGCCAAGGCCGCCATCGAAGAAATCTATGAGCATGGACATATTCCTATTTTGGTAGGTGGAACAGGGTTTTATATCCAAGCACTCTTGTATGATGTGGATTTTACCGAAGAAGTGGACCATAGCTATCGAGATGAGTTAGCTGCACTTGCTGCTGATAAGGGACCTGAGTTCTTACATGATATGTTACAAAAGGTGGACCCTAAGTCGGCGGATATTATTCATGCCAATAATGTAAAGCGTGTGATAAGGGCACTAGAGTATTATCACTTACATCAAAGACCTTTATCCGAACATAACGCGGAAGAATGGGAGAAAAAATCCCCCTATACTTTCTGGTATTTTGTATTTACCATGGACCGTGCCAAACTCTATGATAGAATCGAGCAGCGGGTTGATATCATGCTGCAAGATGGGCTGGAAGAAGAAGTTAAGGCTTTAAAAGAACTTGGAGTAAAAAGAGACATGGTATCCATGCAGGGAATCGGTTATAAAGAGATGCTTTCCTATTTGGATGGGGAACTGTCTTATGACCAAATGGTAGCGGATATTAAGGAGAATACCAGACATTTTGCAAAACGGCAGCTTACTTGGTTTCGTCGTGAGAAAGAAGTTATATGGGTAGATAAGGATAATTATGCTTCAGAGGAAGCAGTGATTGTAGATTTGATTGCCCAGATAAAAAAGAAAACTCCCGGTCTTTTACCGTGAGAAATAGATAGGAATGAGAAGTTATGAATTTACAAAATCAATATGAGAATTTAGGTGTGGCTCCGGAAATCTATGCCTATGGTGAAAAAATATGGAAATCCCTGAAAGAGAGATTCGACAAAATCGATGAGATTTCAGAATATAATCAGCTAAAAGTGCTGCAGGCATTCCAGAAGAATCATGTGTCTGAAGCTTGTCTTTTGGGAACTACCGGTTATGGTTATAACGATCTTGGTAGAGATACCTTAGAGCAGGTATATGCAGATATTTTCCATACAGAGGATGCACTGGTTAGACCACAGATTACATGTGGCACTCATGCGCTAGCTCTTGCACTTATGAGCAATCTTAGACCGGGAGACACCTTACTTGCTCCCGCAGGAAAGCCATACGATACATTGGATGGTGTAATCGGTATCAGACCTTGCAAAGGTTCTTTAGCAGAGTATGGTATCTCTTATGACCAGGTGGATTTATTGCCGGATGGCACATTTGATTACGAGGCTATTAAAAAAGCCATCAAACCGGAAACCAAAATGGTAGAAATCCAAAGATCCAAAGGCTATGCCACAAGACCTACCTTTTCGGTAGAACAGATTGGTGAATTGATTTCTTTTATCAAAGGCATTCGAAGCGATATTATTTGCATGGTAGATAACTGCTACGGCGAGTTCATTGAGGTAATAGAGCCCTCTGATGTTGGGGCTGACTTGGTGGTTGGTTCTCTGATTAAGAATCCGGGTGGCGGTCTTGCTCCTATTGGTGGATATCTGGCCGGTCGTGCGGATTTAATAGAGAATGCAGCATTTCGCTTGACGGCACCGGGACTGGGAAAAGAAGTTGGTGCGTCTTTACATGCTTTGAAAGATTTTTACCAGGGGCTGTTTTTGGCTCCAAGTGTTAGTAGTAGCGCTTTGAAAACAGCTATTTTCGCCGCAAAGCTTTATGAGAACTTAGGGTTTGAGGTGTTCCCGAAGGCGGACCAGGAAAGATATGATATTATTCAGTCTATTATTTTCCACGAAGATAAGCCACTAATCGCATTTTGTAAAGGTGCTCAGTTTGCAGCTCCTGTAGACAGTTTCGTCACACCGGAGCCCTGGGACATGCCGGGATATGATGATCAGGTTATTATGGCTGCCGGCGCTTTTATTTCCGGTTCTTCCATTGAGCTTTCTGCAGATGGACCTTTGCGTGAGCCTTACTCTGTATATTTTCAGGGGGGTATTACCTGGCAGCATGGTAAATTTGGTATGATGAAGACTTTACAGGCCATGGTGGATGATGGTATTTTAGACCTTTCTCGTTTTGAAAGATAGCCTTATCTGTGATATGATTAGGAGTGCATATAATTCCCCCGGAAAGTAAAAGGAGTTTTATGCAACCATATGAAAAATTCAAAAAATTAGGTCCGGAATCCCTGTCAGATGCTGAACTTTTAGCTATTTTGCTTCGCACCGGTACAAAGGATTTGGATGCAGTTGAGATTGGAGAAAAGATTTTAAATATCTTTCCGGAATACGGATTATCTTCTCTACATAAGCTGTATCTACAGGATTTAATGAAAATCCCCGGAATTGGGGAAGTCAAGGCAGTACGTCTCAAGTGCGTGATGGAAATTGCAAAGCGAATCGCTTCTTTTCAGAGAAAGGATAAGATTTCCTTTTCCAAACCACAGACGGTGGCAGAGTACTACATGGAAGAAATGCGGCATCTTACCAGAGAAGTTGTGCTTCTCATTCTATTAGATGCAAAGCTACACAGAATCGAAGATAAAGTGATTTCCGTGGGTACTATAAATCAGTCCATATTATCTCCCAGAGATGTGTTTTCCATGGCGCTACGTCTGGATGCATGCCATGTTATGCTTTTGCATAATCATCCCAGTGGAGATGCCACTCCCTCCAAGGAGGATATGGAAATCACCACACGTATTGCAAATCTTGGCAAAGAGCTTGGTATACCACTGGTGGATCATATCATCATAGGGGATAAAAATTATACAAGCTTTAAAGAATTGAGTCTAATATGATTAAGAGAAAGTGGGGTTTTTCCTAACGTGACAAACAATACCTTTGGTATCGATTTAGGTACCAACAACATCAAAATCTATAGCAAAAACGAAGATAAGATTACGGTTTCTAAAAATATGATCGCAATCGAAAATAAGAAAAATCTCTTTGCCTATGGAGATTCTGCATATGAAATGTATGAGAAAGCACCCGGAAATATTCACATTTCTTTCCCGCTTTCCCATGGTGTTATCGCAGATATCCAGAATATGGAAACTTTAGTGAAGTATTTTCTGAATGATATTTCCAAGAATAATGTAAAGCAGAGTGACTACTATGTAGCAGTTCCTTGGGATATTACAGAAGTTGAAAAGAGAGCTTTTTATGAGCTTTTACAGGAAGCAGATTTAAAGAGCAAACGTATCTATGGTGTGTGGAAAGCCGTAGCAGATGGTCTGGGCCTGGATATTGATGTAAAGAATTCCCAGGGTGTTTTGGTTGTAAACGTTGGATATGACACCACTGAGATTTCTATCCTTTCTCTGGGCGGTATTGTACTGAGCAAATTAATCAAAGTAGGCGGTTCTAAATTTGATGATGCCATTCGTGGTGCAGTTCGTAAAGAATTTGGCCTTATGATTGGGGCAAAAACCGCAGAGCAGGTGAAAATTAACTTAGGAAAATTGGAAGCAGAGCAGGAAGATGCTCGTGTATTTGGTAGAGATATCGTTACCGGTTTACCTGTAGAGAGATTGATTCCTACCAAGATTGTGGATCGTTCCTTAGAAGAGCACTTTAATACTATCATTGATAATGTAAAAGTAATTCTAGAGAGAACTCCTCCGGAATTATCTGCAGATATTTATCGCAATGGTTTATACCTTACCGGTGGCGCCAGCTCCGTAAATCATTTTGCAGAGCTTCTCAGCGTAGGTACAGGTCTTAAAGTAAATGTGGCTTCCGAACCTATCAACAGTGTGGCTCTTGGCCTTGAAAAGATTATGAAAGACGATAACTATAAATCCGTTGCCAATGCATTTGAAGGAATGGTGAAATGAGTCCAATCGTAAAAAGAAAAGGAGAGAAATTTACTCTACCGAGTAAATATCTCCTTTTAATTTTATCTATCCTATGTGCACTTATGATGTTTGTTACATTTACAACCACGTTTTTAAGCGGGTTCTTGTCTAATGTGGCAGGCTTTATGATTGTGCCTTTCCAATCCGGTATCTCTAAAGTCGGTGGTTATATTGATGCTAGGGTGAAACAATTCTCTGAAATTCAGAGATTGCTGGATGAGAATGAGAGATTACGAGCACAGGTAGATGCACTTACAACTGAAAATACGAATTTGCAGCAAGACCGTTTTGAACTTGTGAATTTGCGTTCATTATTTGAACTAGATGAGACCTATGAGGATTATGATACCATAGGCGCTCGTATTATTTCTAAGGATGCAGGTAATTATTATCATACCTTTGTTATCAATAAAGGTACGGATGATGGTATCCAGATTGATATGAATGTCATTGCCGGATCTGGTCTTGTGGGACGTGTCATTTCCGCAGGTCACAATTGGGCTAAGGTATCTACCATTATCAATGATAATCACAATGTAAGCGGTATGGTTTTATCCACAGCAGATAATCTGATTGTATCAGGAGATTTATCTACCTATGCAGATGGGCTGATTTCATTTTCAAAATTGGTAGATACTGAGAATAAAGTCGTTGTAGGAGATAAAATCGTAACCTCCAATATTAGTGATAAGTACCTGCCCGGTATTTTGGTGGGTTATATTTCTACAATCAATACAGATTCCAATAATCTGACAAAGTCAGGCATGATGACACCTGCTGTTGATTTTTCCAGACTAGACGAAGTGCTGGTTATCACGGAACTGAAGCAAACCGTGAAAGAGGATTCCTAGTGCGTAGAGTTATATATGCTTTTTTATTGATTTTCATAAGCTTTTTATTACAAACCACTGTTTTTCGCGCGTTAAACTTTGGCGGTATATCACCGAATCTCATGATTATCGTGACTGCGGCCATTGGTTTTATGCGCAATGAAAAGAGTGGCCTTTTGGTTGGCTTTTTTTCCGGCCTCCTCATCGATATTTTCTATGGGGATATTATTGGCTTTTATGCTTTGGTATTTATGCTAACCGGTTATTTAAATGGCATTTTTAGTCGTATTTTCTATCCTCAGGATATGAAGCTTCCGTTGTCTCTTATTGCATTAAGCGATTTGACATACGGGGGATTATGCTACATCTTTTTGTATCTATTAAACGGTAAATTTATCTTTGGATATTTTGTAATGCATGTGATGATTCCGGAGATGGTATATACGGTTTTGATTAGCATTTTATTTTATCCTTTGATTTTGATGCTATATCATCATTTGGATGAACTTGATAGGAGAGCAAATAACGTTGTTTGACGGATTGAAAGACAAATTTGTAAATCTCATAATGTCCCGTGAATTCGTTATGATTCTTTTGCTTTTTTTATGCGGTGGAACTTTGATTTACCGTGTTTTTGATTTGCAGATTGTAAATGGTGAGCAGTACTTAGAGAACTTTCGTATGACGATTCAAAAGGAACGTTCCATTCCTGCAACCCGCGGTAATATTTACGATCGTAATGGAAAGCTTTTAGCCTATAACAAACTGGCTTATTCCGTTACCATTGAAGATGTGTTTGAATCTACCGGTAAAAAGAAAAACAAAGAGTTAAATGAAACTATTTACAAGACCATTCAGCTTATTGAAGAAAGTGGAGATCAGACAGTAAGTGATTTCGCTATTGTACTGGATCAAAACGGAAACTATAAATTTAACGTTAGTGATACAGCACTTCTTCGTTTTATTGCAGATGTGTATGGTGAAGCCTATATTGATAAACTGACGGTTCGTGAAAAAACAAGTACGCCGGATACGATTATTGAGTATTTATGTTCCCAGAAGAAGTTTGGCATAGGTACTTATAAGTTGTTAGATGACGGTAGCCTTGACTTCACGCCGATGGAAGGCTATTCCAAGGCTGATATCCTAAAGATTATTACAGTACGATATGATATGGCAGCCAATGGATATCAGAAATATATCGCAACTACAATCGCTACGGATATTAGTGAAAAGACAGTAGCCGTGGTTTCGGAAAATGCTTCTAATCTGAAGGGCGTTGAAATTGCAGAAGATACAATCCGCAAATATAACGATAGTGTTTTCTTTAGTCAAATCATCGGATATACCGGTAAGATTTCTCCGGAGAAACTAGAGGCCTATAAACAGAAAGACGCTACCTATGCCGCCAATGATCAAGTAGGTCTTGCCGGCATTGAAGCCGCAATGGAAGATGAATTACGCGGCACAAAGGGCTCGGAGACACTTGTAGTAGATAATACAGGTAAAGAAATTCAATCCTTACGATATATTGAATCAGTTGCCGGAAATGATGTTTATCTTACCCTTGATCATGATACTCAGATTGCTGCTTATAATATTTTGGAGCAGAAAATTGCCGGTATCGTGTTATCTAAGATTCAGAACACGAAGGATTATATTCCTACTGCAAACTCCGGTAGTTCGGATATCAAGATTCCAATCTACGATGTTTATAATGCCATGATTGAAAACAATATCATTGACATTACGCATTTTGATGAATCCGATGCAGAAGCTACAGAAAAGAATGTTTATGAAGCATTTCAGTCTCGCAAAGTAAATGTATTAAATAGCATTCGGGAAGAAATGAAAGTCAATAAAACTGCCTATAAACTTCTTCCTACAGAGTATCAGGCCTATGATCTTTTCATATTATCCTTATTGGAAGATCGAGGCGTTTATCTGGCTGACTCTGTTGATGTGAAGGATGAAGTCTATTTGCAGTGGAAAAATGAGGAAAGCATTTCTTTGACCGATTACGTAAAGCACTGCATTGCGAAAGACTGGATTGACGTTACAAAGTTGGAACTGGATATTAAGTATGCGGATTCCGACGAGATTTTTGATAAAATCGTAGAATATGTCATAAGCGAGCTTGGTACGAATACGGATTTTGATAAAAAAGTCTACAAATACATGATTAAGAGTGATTTGGTGACAGGACGTCAAATCTGTGAAATTCTTTGCGAACAAAATATTTTACATGTAACGGATGATGTGGAGAGTAAACTTCGGAATGGTCAGCTTTCCGCATATCAATTCATGATAGATCGTATTCGAAATCTGGAGATTACACCGGCTATGCTGGCATTAGAGCCATGTACAGGATCCATGGTGGTTACCTCTGTAGAAAACGGCGATGTGATAGCCTGCGTATCTTATCCAAGTTACGATAATAACCGTATGGCCAATTCCACAGATGCCAAATACTTTGCTTCTTTGATGAGTGATGGCTCTAGACCTATGTATAACTATGCAACCCAGGAGCGTACAGCGCCTGGTTCCACCTTCAAAATGGTGAGCTCTACTGCTGGTCTAATGGAAGGCGTCATTGGCACAAATGATCATATTGTTTGTACCGGTGTGTTTGATAAGATTACACCGCCGCCTACATGCTGGATTTATCCAAATGGTACCCATGGCGCTTTAAACGTTACAGGCGCAATTCGAAATTCCTGTAATAACTTCTTTTACGAAGTGGGTTATAGACTTGGTACAGAAAGTACCGGAATCTATAACAGCGATTATGGTATCGAACGGTTAGCGCAATATGCTGATTTATATGGTCTTTCCGAAACCAGTGGTGTGGAAATCGAAGAGAGCTCTCCGCAGGTATCAACGAAGGATGCAGTACGTTCTGCTATTGGACAGGGTACCCATAACTATACCACCGTTGGCCTTGCCAGATACGTCACCACTGTGGCTAGTAAGGGTGTTTGTTATAACCTTACCATGGTGGACAAGGTAACAGATCATAGTGGAAACCTGCTGTATGATAATCAAGCAGAAATCCGTAATCAGATTGTAATGCCCTCTAATTACTGGAATGCCATTCATGAAGGTATGAGACAAGTAGTAGAGGCAAAGAGCTATTTTGATAATATGCGTGTTTTGGTTGCCGGTAAGACAGGTACTGCACAGCAGTCCAAGTCTCATCCAAACCACTCCTTATTTGTAAGTTTTGCACCGTATTCCGACCCTGAAATCGCGTGTGCAGTACGTATTGCAAACGGATATTCATCTGATTATGCAGCTCAGGTTGCAAAGGATTTTTACGCCTATTATTATAAAATGGATGATGAAGAAAATATTTTAACCGGTCAGGCAACTACCAGCGCAACGGCAGTTTCTAACGGGGATTAAGGATGATAAATATGGATCAACTTGTTACAATTAAAAGTTATCCTAAGGGACTTACCTTAGTTATAAAAGAAGATGCAGATATTCTTGATGTCTATCAGGAAATTACGGAGAAATTTTTTGAATCCAAAAGCTTTTTTGGAAAGATGAAAGTGGCACTTGCTTTTGAAGGAAAGAATCTTACAGATGAAGAGGTTGACCAGATTGTAGATATTGTTCGTACCAGATCTGATTTGCAGGTGGTTTGCACAGTTGGAAGAGATCTATCTTTTAAAAATGCTTTTGAAAAAGCCCTTTCTGAGCCGGAACAAGAGGAAGAAAAACCGGATTTATTGACCCTGGTAGAGGATTCTGAAGATGCTCTTGTGATTGCCAGAAGCCTAAAAGAAATGGAAGAAATAGATTCTGACAGAACTGTGGTGGTATATGGGGATGTTCCGCATACTGCCAGCATTTATTCTGACAAAGATATCATTATTCTTGGCAAAGCAGGTGGCAACGTATGCGCCGGACTGGATGATTTACCTCATTTTATTTATGCGAAAGAGTTTGCTTGCAGCAAAATAAAAATCGGGGATTTGACCTTATATGATCAGAAATCCGGAAGTGGTTTGTTCGGAAAAAAAGGTCCTATGGTAGCAAAACTGTCCGACCATGGTATTGAGATTAAACCTTATTAGAATTTGAGGCGAAACAGTTGAAGAAATTAACTCCCAGATATGTTCTGGAAAACTATAATTTCACATTGCTTGTATTTGTAGTTCTGACTATGACTGTAGGCATATTTGCGGTTGGAATCGCCAAGGAGAGCTTACAAAGTAGACAAATCATTGGCGTTGTTTGTGCAACGATTTTGATGATTGTAGTTAGTTTTATCGATTATCATTTGTTCACGAAGTTTTACTGGATTATCTATATTGTGAATTTTATTTTGCTGGCACTTGTGCTTTCCGGACTTGGTGATGATGCAGGTGGAGCCCAGCGTTGGCTTGATATTGGTATCCGTTTTCAGCCCTCTGAACTGGCGAAAATTTTATTGATTTTCTTCTTTTCACAGTTTATCATGGTTAATAGAGAACGGCTAAATTCTTTTAAGATAATCATTGCCAGTGTCATCCTGATAGGAGGACCGCTTTTACTTGTCTTAATGCAGCCGGACCTTTCTACCAGTATTATCATCACGATTTTATTTGCAACCATGTTATTTGTGGGTGGTTTATCCATTAAAATCGTTCTTGGTTTTCTAGCAGTTTTTATACCGACTGCGGTGATTCTATTTTCTATCGTGATACAGCCGGATCAAACACTTATTAAGTCCTATCAGCAGATGCGTATTTTGGCATGGTTACATCCTGAGGAATACGCAGATAAGGAAGCGTTCCAGCAGATAAACTCTAAAATTGCGATAGGATCCGGTCAGTTGTTAGGAAAAGGAATCGCGGGAACGGAGATTCAGTCCATTCAAAATGGTAGCTTTATCTCTCAGCCTCAGACCGACTTTATTTTTGCTGTAATAGGAGAGCAGTGGGGATTTATCGGTGCTTGTGCGGTTATTATTTTACTTGGTATTGTAAGTCTGCAGTGCTATATCACTGCCAGAAAGACCAAAGACCTTTCCGGTCGTATTATAGCTGCAGCTGTAGGAAGTATGATTTGCTTCCAGAGTTTTGTAAATATTAGCGTTACTACGGGATTATTACCCAATACAGGCTTGCCACTGCCGTTTATCAGTTATGGACTTACGAGTTTGTTTAGTGTGGCGCTTTCTATAGGTGTTGTTTTAAATGTACACCTACAGTCCGGCAGGGCCAGCTCTTCGGGCGAACTTAGATTTGATATAGAATAAGGGAGTTTTACTATGAATATTGCACTTATTGCTCATGATGGAAAGAAAAAGCTCATGCAGAACTTCTGTATCGCTTATAGAGGCATTTTGAGTAAAAATGAATTATATGCTACAGGTACAACAGGTCGTCTGATTGAAGAAGTGACCAATTTAAACATCCATAAGTACCTTGCGGGACATTTGGGTGGAGAACAACAAATTGGTGCCCAGATTGAGCATAACCAGATTGACCTTGTGATTTTCCTAAGAGATCCGATGAATAATAATAGTTCTCATAGCATTGATACCACAAATATCTTTACATTATGTGATATTCACAATATCCCGTTAGCTACTAATCTGGCTTCTGCTGAATTATTGATTAAATCCCTGGATAGAGGAGATCTTGAGTGGCGTGAAATGTACAAATAACATTCCATCCAAAAGAATACAAAAGCATGGATTTGCTAGAAGAGTACTTAGTATTCTTCTAGCAATTTCTTTAGGTTGTTTGACAGGTTGTGGAAATGAGTCCGTACAGCTTCCATACGAAGCAAACGCTGCATTCATGGCTTCCCAGGCGGATACCGCAGATGGCTTTGCAAAGAACCTTAGTATTGTCAATGATAATGTGGGCACTGCAGCATTACCCTTAGATGGAATTACAACCGGCGCACTGATTTGTATCAATGACAATTCCGTTTTGTATGCAAAAGACGTTCATAAGTCCATGTATCCAGCTAGTTTGACGAAAGTATTAACAGCCCTTGTAGCGCTGAAGTACGGTAAACAGGATGATGTGTTGACCGCCTCAGAAAACGTTACAAAGCTTGAATCCGGGGCACAGCGTATTAATCTAAAACCCGGTGATTCCATGACTTTGGACCAGGCCCTTCGTATTTTGCTTATGTATTCTGCAAATGATGTAGCTATTATGATTGCGGAACACTATGGTGGATCCGTGGAAGGTTTTGCTGAGCTTATGAATGAAGAGGCGAGATCACTAGGTGCTACGGATAGTAATTACGTAAACGCCAATGGTTTAAATGATGCGGAACACTTTGTTTCTACGTATGATTTGTATTTGATTTTCCAGGAAGCATGCAAATATAACTTATTCCGGGAAATTATTTCTATGCCGAATTACTCCACGGTATATCAAGATAAGGATGGAAAAGAGATTTCCTTCGAAAAACAGACCACTAATCCCTATTTAAATGGCAATGCTACAGCACCCACCAATGTCACTGTACTGGGCGGAAAAACAGGAACTACAGCGGCTGCAGGCCATTGCCTTATCTTATTGTGTAATGATACCGCAGGAAAAGAATATATAGCCATTATTTTACAGGCCGAATCAGGAGACTTGTTAAAGTCCGGAATGACTGACATGTTGAGCCTTATCCAGTAAATTGATATTCAATTAACGATGTTTGGTGTTAATTTTATGTCAATTCTATTGTGTTTTATTTATGAATACTCTATAATGAAATCAAGCAGAAATGCAATCATTTATGGGTATTGCAAAACACAAAACAGGAGGGTTACGTCATGGTTCAATTCATTGTAGGTGAAAAAGGAAAAGGAAAAACAAAAGAGCTTTTAGGAAGGGTAAATTCCGAAATCAAGAAGGTTTCCGGTAATGTTTGTTATCTGGATAAAAGCAAAAAGCACATGTTTGAACTGAACAACAAAGTTAGATTAATAGATGTTTCTGATTATCTGATTAACTCATCTGATGAGTTTCTAGGTTTTATTTCCGGTATCATTTCACAAGACCATGATTTAGAACAAATGTATTTAGATAGTTTCCTTAGGATTTCCTGTTTAGAAGATAAAGATATTACGCCGACGATTGAAAAGTTGGATGATATCAGTAATAAATATAACGTTGATTTTACCCTTAGCGTTTCTTGTCCGGAAAGTAAAATTCCAGATTCCCTGAAATCCAAGATTGTGGTATCCTTATAGGGAGGAATCTTTCTTAATTATGAATTCTTTGAAAGCCTCGGTATATGCCGAGGCTTTTTTATGAGATATTTGTGTAATAGGAATTACCGTAGTATATGAACGAACAAACAGATAAAATAACCAAATACAGAAAGCCCCATCAGATTAATATTGGTATGATTATCTTTGGTGCTTTATTTGTCTATATTGTGATTTGTCTCATCCTGTATTTTAATACCAAACATCTACGTGGATATGAAGTAAAGACAGGATCTTTGTCGGAAGACAATATCTATCGCGGGATAGCCCTTAGAGAGGAGCATGTGGTAAATTCTACTGCAGCAGGGTATATTTATTATTTCGTTCCGGAAGGAACCCATGTTAGTACAAGAGATGTTGTCTATGCGCTAGACTCTGCAGGTAATCTTTCTGACGCTGTCACATACAACACTTCCACAGCTACCTTATCCAATCAGGACTTGAATGACTTAAAGGGAAAGCTTACTACCTATCAAAGTTATTTTGGGCCCCATGATTTTCAGACTGTTTACGATTTAAAGAAGGTCCTGAACAGTGAGATTGTGAATCTTTCCAATAAACAGGTATTAAATTCCCTGGAATCCATGGATTCTTTATCTTCCGGTGTTACAAAATATGCAGCGGGGGCATCCGGTGATGTGGCATTTTATATCGATGGCTATGAAGATTTAAAGCCTGAAGATATTACCATGGACCACTTTGATGAGACGGCTTATGCGGAAACATCTTATTCCGGGAATTCTCTTGTGGGAAATGGTGATGCAGTCTATAAGATTATTCCCAATGAAGATTGGAGTGTTGTAATCCATACCAGCAATGCCAAAGCACAGGAGTTATCAGAGGAGGGATATGTACTGGTAAAGTTTATGAAGGACCAGTTCAAAACGTACGGCAAAGTGAAAGTATTATCCTCTGATGCAGATAATGATATCTCCTTTGTGCAGCTTACCTTCAGCAATTCTATGGTAGATTACATTTCGGATCGTTTTTTGGATGTAGAACTGATTCTGGAAGAGAAAGAAGGGTTGAAAATCCCTAACTCCTCCATCGTAGAAAAGAATTTTTTCTTAATTCCAAAGGAATACATGGTTAAGGGAAAAGGCGGAAAAGATGGCGTAATGCGTCAGACTTTTACAGAAAAAAATGAGCAGACCACAGAGTTTGTCACCACAACGATTTATAGTGAAGACAAGGATAAATACTATGTGGATCAGGATGTATTAAACGCCGGTGATGTGATTTTTCTTCCGGATTCAACAGAAACTTTCACCGTAAGTGAACAGGCTTCCTTGGTGGGTGTTTTTAACATTAATAAAGGGTATGCAGATTTTAGGAAAATCATCATCCTGTATCAAAATGATGATTATGCTATTGTGAAATCTGATACCATGTACGGACTTAACAACTATGACTATATAGCGCTTGATGCGGCGACAGTAAAGGATGATCAGTTTGTCTATGAGTAAGGATTGTAACGTTAAAGAAAACTATTTAAAGGTACTGGGAGAGATTGATAAAGAGAAGACTACCCTTATCGCAGTCAGTAAGACCAAACCGGTATCTATGCTTCAAGAAGCCTATGACGCCGGTTGCAGAGACTTTGGAGAGAATAAAGTCCAGGAACTTATGGAAAAAATTCCGGCCTTGCCAAAGGATATTCGTTGGCATATGATTGGGCATTTACAAAAAAATAAAGTGAAATACATAGTAGATCAGGTATATCTGATTCATAGTGTAGATTCAGTAGAACTTGCCAAGGAAATTCAAAAACAGGCTGAAAAAAAGAATTGTCAGGTAAATATTCTTCTTGAAGTCAATGTGGCAAAAGAAGACAGCAAGTTCGGCATATTTACAGATAATTGTGAAGAAATTGCAAGAGAAATTGCAAAATTTGATAGGGTTCATATTCAAGGGCTTATGACGGTAGCACCATATGTAGAGAATTCTGAAGAAAACCGCCCTGTATTCCACAAATTACGGGATTTAGCGGTTGACATAGGTAGTAAAAACATTGATAATGTATCTATGGGTATCCTTTCTATGGGCATGAGTAATGACTACCTAGTGGCAGCATCTGAGGGAGCTACCTATATTCGAGTTGGAAGTTTAATATTCGGAAATAGAATTTATGCTGTTTAAAAGGAGAAAGATATGGGCGCAGCGATGGAGAGCTTTTTAAAGTTCATGAAGTTAAATGATGAAGATGAAGACTTTTATTTAGATGATGAGGAATTAGAGGAGGAAGCACCTCGTAAGAGTGATTCTCCCATTGAAAAGACCATTGAACCGGAACGAGCTGAAGAGAAGCCAAAACGTAGCCTTCCTAAGGTTACATCTAATAGACAGGGTGGTAGAGGTCGTATGATGAATGGCAACGAAGTTTGTGTTATTAAACCTACATCCGTAGAGGATGCAAAAGAGATTACAGAAACTCTATTATCAAATCGTACCGTTGTACTGAATTTGGAAGGTTTAGATGTAGATGTGGCACAGAGAATTATTGATTTCACATCCGGATCTTGCTTTGCAATCAGTGGTAATTTACAGAAAATCTCTCATATGATTTTCATTGTGACCCCGGCCAGCGTTGATATTTCAGGAGATTTTCAAGAAATCTTTAACGGTTCATCTTTTGATGTACCAATCAATCATAACTAAAAGGAATCCTGCCGGAATTCGGCAGGATTTTTATTATTACATAAGGTGACGATATGGAAAATAATAGACTTGAAGTACTATATAACAAAAAGAAAGCATATGACATTGTTTTTGAAACCTCTTTTGAAAATTTAGCATCAGAGCTGGAAGGTATTGGTGTAACAAAAGCAAATCAAATTTGCATTGTGACGGATGAACATGTAGAGCCTTTATATTTATCTTTTGTGGTGGATGCTTGTAAGAAAGTATGCGATAAAGTCATAAGTTACACGTTTCCTGCCGGTGAAGACCATAAGAATTTAGATGAGATTCGTGGGCTTTATGAAGCGCTGATTGAAGAGCATTTTACCAGAAAGGATTTTCTGATTGCTCTTGGTGGCGGCGTTGTTGGAGATATGACCGGTTTTGCAGCTGCTACATATCTTCGCGGTATTCGTTTTGTTCAGATACCTACCACTTTATTGGCCCAGGCTGACAGTTCTATTGGTGGCAAGACTGGGGTGGATTTTGAATCCTATAAGAATATGGTTGGTGCATTCCATATGCCTAGTTTGGTCTACACCAACGTCGCAACACTGCGTTCTTTGGATGATCGTCAGTTTTCTGCGGGCTTCGCAGAAATTATGAAGCACGGTCTGATTAAAGATGTGTCTTTCTATGAATGGCTTTTAGAGAACATGTACGAAATCACTGACCATGATGAAGAAGTCATCATGGAGATGCTTTATCGTTCTGATTCCATTAAGAAAGCAGTAGTAGAAAAGGATCCTACTGAGCAGGGGGATAGAGCTTTATTAAACTTTGGACATACCCTTGGACATGCCATTGAAAAAGCAAGCAACTTTACATTATTCCATGGAGAATGTGTTGCCCTTGGATGTGTTGCAGCTGCTCATATTTCTTATTTACATCAGCTTTTATCCAAAGATGAGTACCTGGAAGTAAGAGATATGTTTGTACCATTTGGCCTGCCAATCAGTATGGATGATTTGGATGTAGACATGATTTTGGATAATGTATCTCAGGATAAGAAAAACGGTGAGAATCAGCTTAAATTCATTCTTCTTAAGAAAATCGGTAAAGCAGTCATTGATACCAGCGTTACCAGAAAAGATATGGAGACTGCAGTCCGAGAATTACTTCTTTTAGATGATTGAGGATAAGAATATAAATTAGGGTAGTAACGATGAATCAAAAAAATAGCTTAAATATTAAATTATTAATCATGGAGATTGTTTTTACAATTGTATTTGTAGCCTTAGATCAGCTTACGAAGTATTTGGCAATTTTAGAACTAAAAGGCAAAAATCCATTTGTATTAATCAATCACGTATTAGAGTTCCAGTATTTGGAGAATCGTGGAGCGGCATTTGGTATGCTTCCTGATCAGAAGATTTTCTTTGTTATTATTGCAATTATTATTTTGTTTGTCATTTTGTTTGTATTAATCAAAGCACCAGATACAAAGCATTACCATTTATTTAGATTCTTGCTAGTCTTAATTGCCAGCGGTGCCATTGGAAATATGATTGACCGTCTAGTTCGTAATTATGTGGTGGACTTCATTTATTTTTCCTTGATTGATTTCCCAATTTTTAACGTGGCGGATATTTATGTTACAGTAGCGACTACAATCCTGATAATTGCACTTTTGTTCTACTATAAAGAAAATGATTTTTCTTTCCTTACATCGAAGTCTCAGCTTACTAGAGAAGTGAAGTATACGGATGAAAAATAATGAGTGAAAGATACATTTTTGATATTACGGATGATCATGTAGATCAGCGTATAGATGCGTATATTCGGGATTGTATTCCGGATTTAAGTAGATCTTATATTCAAAAATTGATAAAAGAAGAACGCGTTTGGGTGAATGATAAGGTTATTACCAAGCCTAGTTTTTCTTTGTCTGCTTATGATCAGATTGTATTCGAAGTTCCGGATCAAATCATGCCGGACATTAAGCCAGAGAATATACCTCTTGATATTCTTTATGAAGATGATGATTTGATGGTGATCAATAAGCCAAAGGGGATGGTGGTACATCCTGCTCCCGGGCATTACGAAGGTACCCTGGTAAATGCCATTATGTATCATTGTGGAGACCGTTTATCCGGTATCAATGGCGTGATGCGTCCCGGTATTGTGCATCGCATCGATAAAGATACTTCTGGATCTTTGCTTATATGCAAAAGTGATTTTGCTCATCATTCTATAGCAGAACAACTGAAAAGCCATCTTCCTAATCGCATTTATCATGCAGTTGTGTTTGGTCATATGCCGGAACAGGAAGGCACAATAGATGCGCCCATAGGACGTGATCAAAAAAATCGCCTGAAAATGGCAGTGGTACAGGGCGGTAAGAGAGCAGTGACCCATTATAAAGTCTTAAAGGAATATAAGGGCTTTAGCTATATTGCGTGTAAATTGGAAACTGGACGTACTCACCAAATTCGCGTACATATGTCACATATCGGTCATCCCATTGTAGGGGATGCTTTATATATGAAAGGCCAAAAGGATCCGTGTAAATGTGAGGGACAAACCTTACATGCCAAAACCATCGGCTTTACACATCCCAGAACAGAGGCTTATATGGAATTTGATACGAATTTGCCTGAGTATTTTCAGAAAATTCTAGAAATTATCGAACAATAAAGGTATAATATACATATACCGTAGATGGGAGGGAAAAGCGTATGAATACAATCATTACTATCGGTAGACAATATGGATCAGGCGGACGTGAAATAGCCAAAATGGTTGCGGAAAAATATGGTATTCCTTACTATGACAAAGAGTTACTGACAAGAGCTGCAAAAGAAAGTGGTTTTTGTGAAGAAATGCTGGCAAGTCATGATGAACGTCCAACCAATTCATTTTTATATAATTTGGTAATGGATACATATTCCTTTGGCTATAATTCGTCATTTGTAGATGTGCCTATCAGTCAAAAAATCTTTTTGGCACAATTTGATACAATTAAAAAAATCGCTTCCGAAGGACCTTGCGTGATTGTAGGACGTTGTGCAGATTATGCATTAAGCGAGTTTGATAACTGTGTACATGTCTTTATCCATTCTGATGAAGAACATAAAATCAAACGTATTATGGAGCGTAATCAGGTATCTGAAAAAGAAGCAAAGGAAATGATGGTGAAAAAGGATAAACAGCGTCAAAGCTATTACAATTATTATTCTTCCAAAAAATGGGGTCGAGCTGATACCTATGATTTAACCATTAATTCCGGTAAACTTGGTTTGCAAGGTACCGTGGATCTCATCACACAATATATCGATGATGTAGAAAAGAATAAATAGAATTCTAGCTGCTGGAGAGTTTTCTTCAGCAGTTTTTTTGTAAAAAAACAAAATTGCAAAGGGATTTCCACCTTGCCCCTTGCCAGTTTTTGATAAAAAGAGTAGTATAAGAATAGAGATATAATTACGCGTTAAATCCTAATTTAACGAAAAGAGATATGCGAAAAACCGCAGAATAGAGGGATTTCTATGGGAACCAATTCCGAATACAATCGTTCTTTACGAGAACAAAAAAGAAAAAAACTTCATGATTTGGAAAAGAATTTGCCACGGTATGCACTTCCTTTCCTAGATGAAAAAGAACTTACTTCACAAATTAATACCTGCATTGCATATGCCGGTGATTTGCATACGTTCTTTGGTTTTCTCACGGAATCCAATCCGTTATGCAAGAATTTGGATCCAAAGGATGTACCTGCTTCTGTATTGGAACAACTTACCTTTGAAGATATCAATGAATATCAACGATATTTATCTTATTCTGACGGTGAATTTAAGCATTTAAACGAAGAAAAAGGCATTGCCAGACGTATGTCTGCTTTACGTGGATTCTTTGAATATGGATGTACCCACAACATATTACAGAATAATCCAACCGTAGGCGCTGCAAAACGTCGTAAATTGCATAAAAAAGACATTATTCGAATGAATTCCGAAGAGGTCAACCAATTTTTAGACACCGTTAGAGGTTCTAAGGTGGCTACAGATCGACAAAAAAGCTTCTGCGAAAAAACGAAATACAGAGATACAGCAATTCTTACTTTGTTATTACACACCGGAATCCGTGTGTCTGAGTGTGTGGGCCTTGATTTAGAGGATATAAACTTCAAAGAGCACTCTTTTTCCGTTGTCCGAAAAGGTGGCAATACTGCTACTCTCTATTTTAACGAAGAAGTAGCTATCGCCCTGCAGGACTACATCAATTTGGAGCGGCCACATTATATAGAATCTGATAAGGAAAAAGCTTTATTCTTATCCAGCCGCAAACAACGCATGCAAATTCGCAGTATTCAGCAAATGGTCAGGAAATACGCCAAAATTGCCGTTCCTGATAAAAAGATATCTCCTCATAAGATGCGAAGTACTTACGGTACAGCACTTTATCAGCAAACTGGGGATATCCGCCTCGTAGCTGATGTCCTGGGCCACAAAGACATCAACACTACGGCGCAACACTATGCTGCCATGGAAGAAGAACACCGTAAACAGGCAGCTAAGATAGATCCATATATGAATTTCTAAAAAAACAGCTCATTTCTGGAGGATTTCTCCCCGAAATGAGCTGAAATTATGTACATGCCGGTTTTACAAATGGAATACATTTAGTAATAACACCCATGCTAAACTATAGTAGGTCACAACAGCTACTAAGTCGTTAAAGGTTGTAATCAGCGGGCCGCTGGCTACGGCTGGGTCAACGCCAATTTTTTTAAAAATCAGTGGAATCACTGTTCCCGTGAAACTGGACATAATCATTGCCAGGAATAATGCAGTACCTATACAAGCCGATACAAGGAATGCAAATTCTGCAGGCTTATCCCTAAAGAATAAGATATATAAACCAATCAAGGCAAAAGTTAAAAGGCCTAGTAGTAAGCCGTTAGCAGCTCCGATGCGGATTTCTTTAAATACCATACTAACTTTTTGTTTAAAATCCAGTTCTTCATCAGAAATAACACGAATGGTTACCGCCAGGGACTGGGTGCCTGCATTACCGGACATGCCTTGAATCAAGGACTGGAAAGCCACAATCATAGTAAGATTTGTCATAACTTTCTCAAACAAACCAACTACGGAAGATACGCCTAATGCCAGGAATAAAAGTACCACAAGCCACGGAATACGCTTTTTCATACTTTCAATAAGGGGCTCGTGCAAATCTTCTTCCCCGGTCAAACCACCGAGTTTTGCGTAATCATCACCTAATTCGTCATCAATAACTTCAACCATGTCCTGGGATGTGATAATACCAAGAATACGTTTGTCATTATCAAGGACTGGAATGGAATCTTCGGAATAATCCTTTAATTCTTCAATACATTCTGCAACGGTTTCGTGAGCATATACATATGGATATGCGGTTTGAATCAAATCCTCTAATGGATCATCTTTACGGGCAATAATCAGGGACTGTAAGTCAAATGCTCCGTAGAATGTACCGTCATCATTTACCGTATAAATGGTAGAGATATTGTCATTATCAGCAGCCTGTTTAATCAAAGATTTCATGGCTTGCTGAATGCTTAGGTTCTTATTGATCACAATGAAATTGGTGGTCATCTTACTACCGATTTCATCATCATCATAGGAACTAATCAGTTCAATATCTTTAACAGCCTCTTCTTCCATGAGGTCTGTTAATTCTTGTCTCTTATCCTCTTCTAATTCTTCCAAAACATCGATAGCATCATCGGCATCCATGTTTTCGACGATATCAGCTGCGTTTTCCGCATCCATTTCACTTAAGTAAGTTGATACATCGTCCAAGTAAGAGAAAACTTCAGAGATTTGGTCTTCACTTAAAATGTGATAGAGTTTTTTTCGCTCTTTTTCTGTTAATTCCGGAATAACTTCTGCGATATCGTTCTCATGGAAGTCTTCCAGTAATTCTCCTTTTTCTTTTAGGGGAATATCCTGTCTGAGGATACTTTTAATTTGCTCCGCATAATCCGGTCTTTCCGGAGCTACGGTTTCATTTTCTAAGTTTAATTCGTTTAATTCTGCCATTGTAGCGCCTCCTCTCGTTGCATTAAAAAAAGCCATCGATTGATGGCACACTACAAAAAACAGAACACAAAAAACTAGTTAGAAAGAGACATTCCTAACAGTATAGATAAAACATGTTCTGAAACAAGTAATACGCCATCGCAATTAGATCGCCCATGACTGTCTCCGGTATCCATACTGTCACCTCTTTCTTTTTAATATTAGGTTTATACCCTTAAAAATTTTACTATGAAAAAAGAGGAAATGCAATCGTAAATGACGTATTATACGGAATTTCCTGAATATTTAATTAGAAGATGCAAATACGTAATAAGGAACGATAATATAATCCCCGGACTGAATATGATCAGCATCTGGCATGTGATTCATATAGAGGATTTCATCATAATAATCATTCTGATTATGACCTTCCGGAAGCTGTAAAGCATACTCTTCTACAAGGTCTGATAACGTATCTCCAGCATTTACATAGATATTGGTATATCTCTTTTCAAATTGCTTCTGATCTCTGCTAGAAGCTGCCTTTACAGATAAAGTAAGTAAAGTGGCTACAAACAGAATAAAGGCAACACATAATAAAGCTTTATAAAACATCAACTGTTTGGCTCTACGAAGCTTATTCTCTCTGTGAATACGATTCCATTCTCTGTTTGTCATAATAGTTGCCTCCATTCTGTAAACACGGTGTGTCTTACTATACTTACTTTTAAGAAAATGACAAAGAAACAAATACATGTTCCGAACAAATGTCCTTTTCATATTTATAATATCGAACACCTGTATATTTGTCAACAGAAAAATCGAACAAAGTTTCCGAAAATATGTTTGATTTTTGGAGGTAAATATGGTATTATTAGGATGTATTAAAAAAGGAGGATTGTTATGCCAGACGAAAGCATTTTATCAGAAAAACAACGATCTATTTTAAACTTTTTAAAGAAAGAGATTCTTGAGCGTGGCTATCCGCCTGCTGTTCGTGAGATTTGTACAGCGCTAAATATTAAGTCTACTTCAACTGTACATGCTCATTTGAATACCCTGGAGATGAAGGGATTTATTCGTAAGGATCCGACCCACCCTCGTGCGATTGAGATTTGTGATGATTCTTTCCAGATGGTTCGTACCGAGATGGTTTCTGTTCCTGTTGTTGGGACTGTGGCTGCCGGTCTTCCGCTGCTTGCTGAGCAAAATATTGATAATTACTTCCCGATTCCGGCTGAGTACGTACCAAAGGGATCTAAAGTTTTCATGTTGAAAGTGAAAGGTGAATCCATGGTTAATGCCGGTATCTTTGATGGGGATCAGATCCTTGTAGAAGAAAGAAATTCTGCCAGAAATGGTGAAATGATTGTTGCTTTGGTAGATGATTCTGCTACTGTAAAGACCTTCTATAAAGAGAATGGTCATATTCGCCTTCAACCCGAAAATGATAATATGGATCCTATTATCGTAGATGATTGCCAGATTCTTGGAAAGGTATTTGGCGTGTTCCGTTTTATGAGATAGTTTGATTTTCTTGTTTTCGTTTTCCATTTAAAAAGGAATTAGCATCACACCATGCTAATTCCTTTTTTATGTGCGCCTAGCGGCGCACGTTTCTAACGGGTTAAAGTCCCGAATCCGCCCGGTAGTGGGAAGGATATAGCCGAAGGCAAGGGTGTCCATCGTGAGGTGGAATCTAAAGGAAGCCGGAT
>Ga0256405_10000381_pt1 | contig 148163 bp, 177 predicted proteins | sample RumenRJG_02DNA_FD_189096 | JGI IMG/M metagenome (GOLD analysis project Ga0256405, IMG submission 189096) | Bovine rumen microbial communities from Lethbridge, Alberta, Canada - RJG_02 | ecosystem: Host-associated > Mammals > Digestive system > Stomach > Rumen | place: Canada: Alberta... | reverse complement strand
TTATCAGAATATACAACCTTTCTTTGTTCAATTGATTCTTCTTCATCAACTTCATATACATCAGATTTATCATAAAGTCTGCTTTCAACAACTTCATAAATCACATCATCATCAGACATTCCATCTACCCAGTCTGCGACATCATCCAAACACCAATTTGCAAGTCTATCAGTGTCAACAGCATAATTCACTGCCCACCTTTGCATCCAATCACTTAATCCTTCAAGTCCAACTTCATCGCAGAACTCTTCAACAATTTTAAGTGCCTCATCTTTTGCTTCTTCAAAAGTACCAACGAACCATTCTTGTTCTCCACCATCTACACTGTAAACATTTTGATTGTGTTCTGATTGTTCAATTTCATCTTCTGTAATGCCTAAATATTGAGCAAGTTTAACTGCTCTCATATCTTCTTCTGGTGCATCAATATCTTCTGTGGTCAAACCTTCTTCAAGTCTTTTATCACATTCTTCATAATATCTTGCCCACTCTTGCTCTTTTTTAGTCAATCTGCTATAATCAATTGCCATATATAATATCTCCTGATTTTAATCCTTTCATATATTATACTACTTTTTTATGTGTTTGTCAATTACTTTTTTCTTTTATATACCACATCTACACATCTAAAAGAACTTTCCTTTTCTTTATATGTAAGTGCAGGTTGTTTATGTACTAATATACTTGTAAATACTATCTTATCACACACAACAAAGTACAATATTCTTATTTGATTATTATTTATAGAACCAAGTTTTAATTCTTTTACCTTACTACCATAAAACTCTGGAACTCCTTGAAGTGGTGGTTGGTCATACCCTTCAAACCAACAAGACTTGGTTATTCTACTACAAGCAACATCTACCTTATGTAATAAATCTGTCTTTAATCTTGCTGAATAACAAACTGATTTATAGCAATCATTAAGATAGTTTTTAAAGTAATCAGATACTAATACTTCTTTTGGATATTTACCATCTACTGAAAACACTTCTTTAATTGGTACTAAAGATGATAAATCATAAGCACTGCAGTCTATTTCTTTTTTGGTGTCATCTTTAACTGGTTTCTTGCCTTTATTGTTCTTGTTTTTACCTTCAGTTAAAAATTCAACATTAGCAATCTCAAAGTTTTGTCTAACCTTTTTTCCCTCATCTGGAATAAAATCAACAAAAATGGTGCATTGTGTATTATCACCATTTTCAATGATTTCTTCTAGTACTCCTTCTTTGCCATCAAAAGCAGTTCCAGTATCTGTGATTCTTACTCTATCACCTTTATTCATTATAGTCCTTTTTGTGCTTTTGCTTCCTTGTATATTTCTTTTTATTTTTCTGGACAGTATGAGGATTGTTGATTTGTCCTAAAAGAATAGAGTAATCCCTTACTTTAAACTCTCTAACAACTTTACCTGTTTTCTTATCAACAATCTTCTTTTTCATACTTCCCTTCTTTTAATTTAGCACTCACTCCAGTAACCATAAACGCATCTTTCGTTATTTACCATCAAATTTCCCCAAGCATCATAATACTCTTTTTCAGAACAATCATAGGTATCATAAATAACTTTGTTCTTAACGCAGGTATTGTGCTTTGATAATGATACAATAATTGTGCCATCTGGAATCTCACCTTCTACCAAATGCATTGTGCAACCCTCACCAATTTTCATTGTTGGATGCCACTTCCAACCAAGAACATCTTCAATATATTTCTTATAGGTTGTCTTGTATACACCATTTCTTGCATTAGATGTCTTCTTCTTTCTTTTACCTGTTCTTTCACTTTTAGACATCTTATTGATTGCATCATAGACTTCTTTATAGTCTTTGCCAGTAGCATTACAGATTGCTCTTACAACACAATCTCCAACATTACCTGCTTTAAAATATTTACTACGACCCCCGTCTGAATAGACAAATTCCATAAATGCTTCTCCTTATGCCTTAAAATATTTTACAAAATAATATGTGTTCTTGCATTGATTCTCAAGATTGAATCCTTGTTTATTATAATTTTCAATGAGTTCTTTTCTCTCATCCCAAGTTAAATCACATTTGACACAAACTGTAATTTCAATATAGTCTAATTTTGTTTTGTACATATTCCACCTCAAATTAAAAATAGTTAGGTAAGACACTTTCATCCTACACTAACCATTATAGTACTTTTTGAAACAAATGTCAAGCGATTTTAATAAGTTTTTAAAAAATATTTATAAATTATTTTTTATCCACTCCTCCTTTTCTGGTGTTTTTTCATTAAGATTCCAAAAATAATCAAGGTTAATTGTTCTACTTCCAAATACAGCATCTCCTCTATTTATCTTTTGATTAACAAACTCACTTAAGGTCTTTGTCATATAGTGATTAAGATAAATCTTTTCATTTGAGTAGTTTGTTGTAATATCTATTTTATCATTACATCTCTTACCAGAAGGTAAACAAGATGGAACTAAATTGTTTCTTTCAAGGATACTAGCAAAATGAGCAGATACTATTACAACATCTTTAAGTCCACCTCTTAAAATGAACTTACCTTGATTTTCTAGTCTTCCACTTTTAACCTCTTTGAAAAATTTGTAAACAGGTTTTGTAACATCTCTTTCTACAAGATTGTCATCACCAAACAATCTCCACTTTACTCTAACTTGTCCTATTTTCTTAGGGATAGTTTTAAGCACATCTTTTATATTTTTTAAACCGTCTAGGAACTCATCTACATCACAAAATAGACACCAATTAAAAGACTCATTATAGTTGTCATAAAACTCTTGATAACATTTATGTTGAAACTTGTCTTGATGAACCCCTCTTTTATCAAATATCTTAACCTTTGGTAAATACTTTTTATCAATACAATCACCTATATACTTAGAATCTTTTTCATCATTATCAAAAATAAAAATCTTATCAAAACCTAGTTTGATATAGTGACCAACCCACTCATTGATATATAAGTGTTCATTTTTAGCAATAGCACAAACTACTGCGTTATATTTTCTAACATTAAATATATCTGAGGTTTTCATATTAGTTGTTGCTTAATCTTTTATTGAAACTCTCTTTAATCAATGCTTTATTTGCAATTACTTCGCTTCTATATGCTCCAGCATTGTCATTTATACATATAACATCGTGGTTCTTATTTAAAATTTCATCACATATAGTTGCTGCTGGATTCTTATTACTTACATATTTGAACTTAATGCTTGTGTCTTGTACTCTTCCATTAAACTTCTCATACACAGGATAAATATATTGATTGTATTGTTTATCTGTTCTAAATGCTCTAATAACTTCATAAATCTTATCTTTGCATTTATCTAATACTTCAATACAATGAGATTTAATACAAGGTGTAATGCTGTGATAAGGTCTGTAATATTCTTTCTCGCTTAACTTAGTTTCAATCTTAAATGACTTTATAATCAGTCTGTTATTATTCCAGCAGACCTTTCTAAATTGACTAGGAATGAGTTTAAGTACTTCCCTGTGTAAGTTTATTAAAATACCATTACCGTCCTCTGTGAAGAACTGAGAAGGTTGTAGAGGGTTAATTGGATACATATCATCATTACCATAAATGAAATGTTCTGCTAAATCCTTGATTCTTGGAACAAACATTTCTATTGTAGTTGAATTGAATGTAGGTAAAAACTTATTTGGTATAATGTCTTTGTGTAAAACAACATTAACTTTTTCATCATTTATAATCTCTTGTGGTACTTGTTCAATATTAGAAACAATAAGATGTATCTTTCTAATCCAACTCATATTGGTTTTAATACACTTAATTAAAATAGGTAATAACCCCATATCGTTATACCTTTCACCATTTATAGATTTTATCTTTTCTTCTTTTCCTTTTCTCTTGCAGTAGTCAATAAATGATTGTTGCCATACAGGTTCACCATTATTAACATAAGGAAATACATAATCAATATCAAAGTTCATATAATTAACTCCTTTCTAATTACTATTTTATCTAATTGATTCTACTTCTATATCATTCTTTTGACAATAATCAATTACATACTTACTATTTGTTTTTACAGTTATTTTACTACACCTATAGAATGCAGACTTTCCTATGCTCGTTACACTATCAGGAATCGTTATGTTTGTTAATCCTCTACATTCACAGAATGCATTATTACCTATACTCGTTACACTATCTGAGATAGTTACACTTGTAAGTTTTATACAGCCATAGAATGCAAAGTCTCCTATTTTTGTTACATTGTTTGGTATCGTTATACTTGTTAAACCTTTACAGGCAGAAAATACACAATCACTTATACTTGTTATGCTATTTGGTATCGTTATACTTTTTAAATCTACACAGTTATAGAATGCATACTCCCCTATATCTGTCACACTATTTGGTATTTCTATACTTGTTAAACCTGCACAACCAGCGAATGCACAAGCCCCTATACTTTCTACATTGTTTGGTATCGTTATACTTGTTAGATTATGACTCAAATTAAATGCATAATTACCTATGCTTGTTACATTATTTGGGACAACAAACTTTTTATCGTTTCCTCTATATTTAACCAAAACTCCATCTTCAATTTCAACTTCTTCTAACTCTTTATAGTCTAAAATTATTTTTTCTGGAATTAAGTCTAATGGAAGTTTACCGATTGAACTATAATCTAAATTATCTTCTGCATTAAATAGTTCAATGTTTGTTTTATTTATATAATATTTACCATATTCTTCATAAACATCTAACACTCTCGGATACAAAGCAATAGCATACTCACCATACATTGTTGTTGGATTTAAGAAGTAATAAAATTTAATTCCTTGTTTAGTATAATCTTTCCAATGTTTTCTCGCATCGTTAAGACTAGGTGTAAACTCTGGGTGTCCGTAATGTCCATATCTACCAGCAGTACACCAACCAGTATTAACACCTAAATCCATAGATGCAAGATAGTTTAAAGGTTGATATACTTTATAACCATCTTTTTCACCGAGATATTTATACTTACCTCTTATCTCTTTATCTTTTCCACTTATTATTCTTTTCTTTTGGGCATCTTTTTTGTCATCATATAAAGAAAGTATAAGGTCTTGTAACTCTTTGTCGTTCATCTTCAAGTACTGTTGATAATCAGTAGAGTATCCATTATTTTTAAGTCGTTGTTTTGCCTTTTCAAACTTATTGAATGTTTCTTGACCAAACTTGTTTATAAAATCAGTTTTAGCAGATTCTTCCAAATCTACACCAAAACACCCTTCTTCCAACTTCTTATAATAATTCTTAAATCCTTCAAATAATATGTTTTTCATTTTTCCCTTTAATACAGTTTACTCATTTAATTTAGCACTATCTATGATACACAAATGAAATTAAAAAGGACACCCTTACGGATGTCCCTCTTATTATAAATTCTAGTTACCTAGTAATTATGCGTTTGAAGAATCGTCAATTGCTACGACTGCAACTGGTTGTGGTTCATCAACGATTGCACCTGCTACTAATAAGTCAGCATTCAACATCTTTAAGTCATACATTGTTGAGAAACCTTGACTCATTCCGCCATCTGCAAAACCTAATAATTGAGTTGGAACAACTGCCATATAAGGTGCATAAACTGCTGCTGATGTTACAAGGTCATCACCATTGAATCCAAGGAAGAATCTTGATGGTGCGATTGCTGGAGAAACATAAACTTTGATTCCGTTTAATGTACCTGCAAAGTAAGGACCATTGATTTTGCCTGTAGATGCTGCTTTCCAACCTCTCATAAGAGAAAGCATTGGTTTGATGTTAGAAGCAATAACCATATAGTTTGCTGCGTGTTTTTGTGTTCTGTCATAAATGATTTGTGATGCAGATTCAATAACTTCTGCAAAACCTTCATAATGCTCTGCTTTAGAAACACCAGTTGGTACTCTCTTGTTGAATGTTGTAGATGTAACTGCTACACCTGCTTCAGAATCAAGGAGTTTAACAACTTCTGTATCAATTTCATATGATAACTCTGCACAGGCCTGTGTTGCAAGAACTTCACCTAAATCTGTGCCAGTTTCTGTCTTTGCTTGGAATGCTGCCATTTGTGAATAGTAAATGGAGATTCTTCTTGCTTTTGCTTCAAGAGCAATACCTGCCATTTCTGCATTGAGGATTGGAAGGTCATTTTGTGGGATGTAAACATTGTCATAAACATATGCAACTTTTACTGCTCCTGCTGGTGCATCAGAAATTGTACCATCTGCTGCAACTGAACCACCTTCTAATACATTGCCTTCTGCATCAAGGAATTTTGCTGAATCAGCAACAACTGGTGTCCAAGCAACTTTGGTTTGACCATCTGTGAGAACTTCTGCAACTGCACTTGATGTGTAGTTTACTCTCTCATCTGTCATCTTGCCAAGTCTGAATGGGTCATTGAATACTGTGCCTTGTGCAACTCCACCCTTATTTGAACCTGCTGTGAACTTCAAATATTGGATGTATCCTGTGATAGATGCCATTGGTTTTACGATAACTAAATCATTTGCGATTAAGTTAGGGATAGCAACTGTTGTTAAGTCAAGACAGAATTTCTTGAATGTACCAAGGTCTGCTCTTTGTGTACCGACTGAGTTAGAGAATGCTTCGTTTAAGTACTTGCTTGTGTTCTCTAAAACTTTTGCTACTACTAATTTCTTGTGTGTGTCAAGAGTTGCGTTTCCGTGTTCTTTTGCATAAACACTTTCGGAAATCTTTAATCTCTTTGCGTAAGTTTCTAATAAGTTCATTTTGTACCTCTTTAAATTTTTTATTATATTATTTTTATTTTTGTTTGTTAGTCTGTGAGTCCTGCCATCTTAATTAAACCCTCATCAACATCATCATCACCAATAATACCTGGTTTTACTCTGTTCATTAGTGGGTCATTTGTAGACTCTTTAATTTTTACTCTTACCTTACCATCATTAAGATTGAAAGGTAATTTGCTCATATTGAGTTTGTATGATTTCAAATCTTCACATACTTTATCAATATCACTAATTGTATAAGTTTCATTAAGTTTGTTCTTAATTTCATTTGCACTTAAACCTAACATTGTTGCTTTGCTTTCAATGTATCTGTTTACTGTATCTTGTGCTAACTTCTTATACTTGTTTGCTACAGTTAAAGATTCATTTATCTTCTTCTCTAATCCAAGAATCTTATTATCTTTTGCTTTAATAGACTCATTCAAAGATTTAGTATTTTCATCATATTCAGCAGTCTTCTTTTCCAATTCCTCTTTGAGTGTTTTAATCTCACTGTCTTTGGACTTAGATTGTGAATTTAACTCTTTTACTTGCTTTGAAATGTTCTCATTCAAAGATGTTGATTTCTTTTTGTAGACATCACATTTCTTGTTTAAAGATTCAATAAGTTCATCTTTTTTATTTAACTCACCCTCTAATTCTGAAACTTTCTTGGTTAAGTCCCTAGAACTCTTTGCATAAGTACTTAATCTACTTGTTGCATTTTTGTACTTGTTAAGTTCTTCATTAAGTTCATTAACTTTGGTATCACTAACTGCTAACTTCTCTTGAAGTTCCTTGACAGACTTCTCTAGTTGTGCCTTTTCCTTGATTGCTTCTTTTAGACTTTCAATGACCTTATTAGACCCATCATCGTTGGCATCCTTTTTCTCATCTACTACATCTGCTTCTTCATTAGATGTGTTGTTGTCTTCAATTTGCTCTTCTGGTTGTTCTTCTTGAACTTCCTCTTTGATTTCTTCTTGTTTTTCTTCTACATCAATTCCAAGTTCATTAAGTGTTGTTTCCATAACTTTCTTGTCTTCTTCACTAGCACTTTCTAAACTTTCTCTTAATGCTTGCTTTAATGTTTTCTTGTTACTTAAAGATTCAGTGACATAATTCATTCTTGCTGTTTCTACTGCTGGAATTAAAACTGCATCCCAACATTCACATTCATATGTTTCTGGGTCAACTGCTTCATTACCATCATCATCAGTATATAAGTCGCCTGTTCCTCTTGAAGATACACCGATGTTGCAACCATAATCGCATAATGCCTTTAAAATCTTTCCATTAGGTGTGTTAAGAATATCAAATATACCATAAAGACTTCCATCATCACCTTTCTTTGGTTGTTCTGCTAGACAAATAGCAATTTTCTCCATATCTACTTCTTGTCTATCTTCTGGATGTCCTAACTCACCAAAGCAACATCTATTCTTAATCTTCTCTTGCATTATAGGGTCTTCAAATACCTTTTCCCATAATGGTTCTGAATATAGTCTACCATTTCTTGTTGGGTTTTTGAAATCAGCAATTGGACCTTCTAGTCTTCCTAGAATGCCTCTTTTGTCTTGCTCTTCTTTGGATAACTTCTCATATAAGAATTTACCGCTTTTAAAACTTTCTAACATACTATAATATTTCCCCCATAAGTAGAATATACTATTATTTCATTTAATTTAGCACTCAATTTATACACTATTTTGTATAAATTCTTATTTTCTTCTTCCAACTATAGTTTCAAACGCTACTAAATCGCATTTTATTAGTCTTAACATCTTTAATGCAGAGGAAATATCGTATGTTTTATAATAGTTGTTTAGAACTCTTGTTACTTCTTCTGCTCTGATGTGTTTGAAGAACATTTGCTCATCTTCTGCGTGTTTGCTATATAATATTACTTGTAAAACAAAAGCACTCAATGTTGTAATAACTTCTTTTGGTTCATCTATTTCTTTTACAATATTCTTATATAAATCACTTCTCTTGTCATTATAGTTCTTTCTAATTCTCTCATAGAAAGCAGATACATCTAATTGTCTGTTCTCATTGATGAATCTTACAACATCAATAGGTATAGAGTTAGAAGTGATAACTTCATTTAATTGTTTTGATACATCTATTCCATTTTCTTCTAAATCAGTTAGAAGTAAAATTAAATCATTTTTTTGTAACATTTCCTTTCTCTCCTTTCATTATTTTATTAGACCATTGAAATCCCTAATTCATCTGGACTTGGTAAATATGAATCCTCTGGTGCTTCAATTGTTTCTTCTGCTCCACCAATCTCAGTTTCTGTTGGTTCTTCTACCTCTGGTTCAGTTTCAGGTTCTTCAATAGGTTCATTAAATGTTGGTTCAGTACTACCAAAGTCACTCATTGGTTTTGGTCTCTTTGGTTCTTCCTCTTCTTCGCCTTCTTCTTTCTTGGTTTCGCCTTCTTCTTCACCTTCTTCCAACATATCAATTTGGTCTTGTAAATAACCAATTACATCTGGGTCAGAAACTGCACTTGTCATCAATGACTTCAATATCTTTGCTTTAAGAACTTCATCTGTTACTACACCATCAATTTGACTCATAATGTCGTTGATTACACCAACTCTATTTCTCATATTCTCTCTTCTATCTAACTCTTCTTGTGTGACTGGAGATTGCATTCTAATAACAAAGTTGTTTACATAGTTATCAAGTCCTTTATCTAATAAGAAAAGGTTAATGACATCAGTAATACATTGACAAATAGTGTTTTGGATTTTTTTGATTGCTTTACCATATCTTGATGAAATGATTGCCAATGATTGTCCACCATTGAATCCTGCACCATCATCTGTGTTGCCAAAGAATTGTTTTGGAACTCTGAATGCACCATATAACTTGTTTTGGAAATAATCTAAATCGCTTAATCCTTTTACATCAACTCCATCTCCACCAATAACACTTGCAGTAATGCTGCCTTGTGTACCGTGTGTTGGAACATAAATAATGTTTTCAATAGGACCAGGGTTTGTGTACTCTGTTAATGATACATCTGTGTTAATTGCACTCTTTTGCTCAATTCTTTCTTTTAATCTTGAAATGAAATTGTTTACTTGTTCTTTTGGCATATCACCAGTATCTACATTGAGGATTCTGACAATAGCACTTCTTGTTAATCTATTTAATAATATACTATTTTCAAGTAATGACATCTCTCTCCAAATCTTAAAGTTATTTGCAAGTAAAGATTGTCCTTTTCTTACTTTATATGTAGCACTTACTTTATTTGCTTCTAAATCTTCTTGATTCATAAAGATAGAGATTTCTTCAGGTGACCTGTTACTGCTTGTTTGTAAGCAACAGTGTACAAAATCAGTTGCACTATAAACATTAACATCACCTTTTCTCATCTTGTAGTTAAGAATATAATCCAATGAGGAACTCTTATCATATTGTTGTTGAACATTTGCTGGTGCTTGAATATAACCCATTGTCTTACCAAACTTAGTTAATTCAAACATTTCACCTGGATTAGATACTTCTTCTACATAATGTACATAGTGGTCATTTGGTTCTGATACCTTTAAGTTAATATCTTCATTCAAAGTATCTTTTTTCTTGCTCTTTTCATCACCAAACAATAAGTCATCACCATAATCACTTTCTCTGTATAATCTTAAATATAAATCACCATACTTAACTAGATTGTAAGACCAGTCATAAATGTGCTTGTCTACATTTAATACATCTAATAAATATGATACATACTCAGATACTTTTGCATCACTAGATTCACACCAAACAATTTGACCTTTATCATTTGATTCTACAATATCTTCTGCATAGGTTTCAAGAATAGATGAAATTGTATCATCTTGTGCCATTGTGTCAATCAAAGTATAAATTTCTTCTCTTGTCTGTGCAACATTGGAAAAGTTTTGTAGTGTACTTAAATTTAATTCACTAACTTCAGCAGCATCTAATATGTCATTTTGGAACACATTATTAGTATCAATACCAATTTCTTTTTGTGGAACTGGAATCGGTTCTGCCTTCTTTCCTATTAAATTTCTGTTATCTGCTGTTGGCATATTTTACTCCTTTATTTTAATCATTTAATTTAGCATTTATATTCTATTTACCACACTAAAATATCGCTATTCTGCAAATATACACTTTGTGGTTCATTAAATTGTTGTGGTCTATGTGCAAATGCTTTTTTAAGTTCTTCTTCAAAGTCTGTAGTCATTTGCTTCATATATGCAACATCTTTGTCTTCATTAACTTCTAATACTTGTTCTAAACTTTCACCATAGTCATAAGCATATTCTTCTGCATACTTACTTGCAGTGAATGTAGCACCACACACAGCATCAGCAATATCCTTTCTAAATCCTTCTGGGTGGTCAACTTTACCTGTGTTAATGTTTCTTTCTAAGTTTACTAATTCCTCTATAAGTGTTGACGATTCATACATATCAATTCTTTGTTCATATATAACTGATTTTAAGAATTGATAAGGTTTACAAATGTGGTCTGAATCAACTCTATCTACTGACAATATAGAACAATTGAATCCTTCTGCACTTAATTGTTGTTGTAAGTCATAAGATTGGAATGTATCTGAGGTTACCTCTCTAATGTTAAAACCTTGCTCTTTTAACCATCTGATAAAGTTTCTATTCTTTTCAAAACTAATCTGTCTTCCTTTTGGTGCTTTAATACTTACAGAGAATGCAAGTTCAAAGAATAAGTCTTTACTTTGATTTGCTTTATCTTGACTTGGTTTCTTTCCTTTAATCCACACTCCAGCAATACCAGTCATATCCCCACTTACAGACATATCCAAGTGAATAAACAGAGGTTTTCTCATCAAATCCTTATCTACTACATCCATATTAAAGAAATCCTTGTATTCTGCTTTATCATCTTTAGCATTACCTACTTCAATAATATCTTTAGTAAATGGATTCTTTCTGTTTTCATTTAGACAATCTGTAACTGCTGAACCACTAATATATTTACTTAATTCTGTTGATGAAATTCCAGCAAAGTCACACAATGCTCTGTCTATATCATCAATAAAATTTGGTTTTAATGTTACAGGTGGTGATATAATTGAGTATCCTTTCTTTATAAACTCAGTTACATCATCACTGTCATTTAATACTTGTGACATTAAAAATTTATTACCTACAGCAACATTAAATCTTTCTTTACTATATGTGCCTTCTGGTTTTACATCCCATACTGCTCTATCAATAATCATAACATTTTCTGGTTCTGATTTTAACTTTGCTTTAATGTGTTCTTCTAGGAATGACTTCTCGCTTCTCTTAGATGATGCCAAACAAAGTAATGAATGATTTACTCCACCAAATACAAATCTGGTCATCATACCGCCTCTAGCAGTATCAATCATATCAATTGCCTTTTGCTTTTGCTTGTCTATATCTTGGTTTCTCATAAATGAAATTTCATCAAAAAACGCAAATAAAATAGGCAAACCAATTAAGTCATCTGCTTGAGAACCTATCTTAATGTCTATATTATATTCATCATTAGGTTGCCATATCTTCGTTGTTCTTCCTGTGACATATCCCCTGTCTAAAAACCACTTTGAGTGTTTTACAGTGTTTTGAAATTTACTGATTGCAATCTCCTCTGCTAACTCTAACTTAATGTTCATCAAAGCAAATACAATCTTGTCTGTTTGTTTTAAGTGGTAGAAATCAAGAGGATTTTTTAAACACATCGTTCTATATAACAAATAACACATAATAGCATTGACACAGACTTCAGATTTACCTAGACCCCTTGCACCAGATGCTATAAATGTGTTTGCTGATATATGTATGTTATCAGGGAATAATTTCTTGAGTTGTTCTAACCAAAATGGATATAACTTAGACTTACCCTCTAAATCCTTCCAAGCAAGTCCAATATAATTATCATCTGTTAAGAATGTTTCAATATCTACTGGAATTTCTCTGTAATCAGAGTATAACAAATCATTATAGGTCTTTGAATACCCATCATTTTCATACTCTTGTAAAATAGAAAGAACTACCCTTTTTTCATCTTCATTCAAAGATTTTAAGAGTTCGTTCTTGTGTTTTATTATTTCTTCTAGTGGTATGTTCATCAAGGAATCTCCTAAAACTACACTATTAAATTATAAGTTTGATTAAATTATTTAAGATTATAAATTGTGCTTTCAATCAAACTTCCAATGTAACTATCTACACTACCAAAGTTATCTGTAATGAATTGAACTAATGTGTTAGATAGTTGTGATTTAATCTTTTCTTTACACTTATCAAATGCTTCTTGTTGTTTTTCTTTATCAAACTTTCCTTCTTTCTTTAATGAATCTACAAAAGTTTGGAATACTTCTTTAACACAATTTTCTGCGATTGATAAGATTTGTGTCATTGCTTCTGCTAATTTCTTATCTTTAATTTTAGCATTTAACCATTGTGATACTTTTGCAACAATAAGACTTGCTATTCCTGTTGCAATAATACTAATTACTGAATAAATAATGTTTAATACTTCTTGTGGCATTTTATATATTCTCCTTTCTTTTTATTTTTTATTTATTCTACTTTTGTTCCTATTAAAGTTCCGTTCCAATCTAAACTCTCATCTAAACCATCTATTTCATTTTGACTTTCTTTCATAGCATAATAACCTTCTGTATCTACACTATCTGCCCAACCTTTTTTACAAGTGATTCCCTCACCCATATCAAACTCAACTGTGGAATATACAAAATCAATTTCACCTGGTAAGTGAGATGCTGGCATTGACACAGCATAACCAGTAAGTCCACCACCAGTTAAAACACTTAAATCATAAGCATCTATCCACCCACAATGGTTGTATCTTGTTGAGAAACTAAATCTACCACCTTCATAAGTAAGGTTTGTTAAAATAGAATCCCAGTCAGCATTTCTATTGAATACAATTATATCACCTTCTTGTAATACTTGACCCATATAAAAAGCATTCATAGGTGTTGGAGTTGGTTCTTCACCACCATTGCTACTAACTCTCATATTATCAATGAATGGAGTAATTTTTTGGATATAACTTTTACTCATTTAATTTAATCTCCTATTTTTTCATTTAATATTTGCTTCTTTGTTTTTCTTTCTACTGTTTTTGTTGCAACTGTTGTTTCTTTAACTGGTAACTCATCAAACCTTTTCATAATATCACATATAAATGAATTACCATCTAACTCTTTATAAGCATCATACATTTCGTGAATATTTTGATAGTCATAATCATTTCTATAACCTTTCTCACAACATTTGTAATATAGAGTTAATATATCATTTCTTAATGATGCTAATGTTCCTTCTGCTGTTGCATCTAATTTCTTGTCTATTTTATCAATCTTGTCACTAATAGGTTTTAAGATAGACTTAATATCATCAATTCTTTCTTGTCTTATCTTTTCATCTCTTAATGATTCAAGTTCTTTCTTTTCATTTAATTCTTTTTCTTGTTCTTCTGCTTGGAGTTTATCTCTTTCTTCTGCTCTCTTGTAAATGGTTCTTTGGAGAATATAACCAATAACACCACTTATAAGTGCTGAACCTCCTAATGCTAGAATAATTGTCAACCATACTGGCATAATGCTTATATCTCCTTGTCTTTTGCTCTATTTTTTATTCATTTAATTTAGCACTACTTATTTGTGCCATTTTCATCTGGAATGACTTCTTTTGGTTTTTCATCAAAATTGAACTTTAATTGGTTCTCATCTGGTTCATTTAACTCACCATTCTGCTTTTTATTGAATCTATACTTATTGCCAACAATGAATCTTCCTTTATCATCTTTTTCAGCAGTATTTCTCTTTGCAACATCACCAACTGTCTTTTGGTCAGATGCAAGATAACCACCATTATCAAACATACTTGTCTGAACTGCTTGTTTATAAGGCATACCATAAACCTTTGGGAAGATGTAGGTTGCATAGTTATATTCCATATGTTCTTGACAATACTTAATATAATTGTTTATTACACTAGAGACTTTCATCATCCAGTCAAGGTTAGATAAAACTAACATACAATGCTTACATCCACCACCCTTTGTGTCATTAGGGTTTGTAATATTAGATGGTCTTGGTTCATATTGTGTTCCATAGTTTTGCTTACTAGCGTTGTAACTTTGTCTATACTTGAAGTCTGGACAAGTGCAGTGTAAACTTACATCTCCACTATTGAATACTCTTGACATTGCTCTTGCTATTACTTTATATTCTAGTTTACCATCGTTTGCTTTAATCTCTCTTTGAACTTCTTTAAGTAAACCTACAAATCTTACTGTAACAACATAGTCATCAGTTTCACCGTGAACATCTACACCAAGAGTAAGAATATCTCTCTTGAATAGTGCATCCATATCTACTTTGTTATATTGTGCAACACTTGTAGCAATTCTTGACTTTGTTCTTCTCTCATATCTATTCTTTCCTTTAGATTGGTCTTTATAGTTATCAGAGTTTTTAGTCTTATTTATTAACTGATTTCTTGTTGCTTCATCTAATTTAAGTGATTCTGAAAGTGATTCGTTTTTGTTTTCAACTCTATGTATCTTATCTAAATTCCATATTTGATATTGATTTGATGCTTCCGAATAATCTTCATCATCCCACAATGCACCATCATAACCTTTCTTCTCTAAATCCATTTTTGCTAGATATTGAGTCATCGCCCACCAACAACCTGGGTCATCAGATTCCCAAATTTCTGCTTCATCATTATGTTCCATTTCAACAAGTTCATTTAGTGATAATGGTGTGCCTAAATAAGAATCATCTAAACCACCTGCTTCAACAACAAAATATGTAAGTGTTGCATCTTTTATGTCACCTAAATTGTTATCCTTAACATAGTCTTCACTTCTTCTATAACCAGTAAAAATCTTTGCATCATCATCTAGTTCATAAGCACTTATATAACCATAATCTCCCATTTCATTAGGATTGTCTAACATATAATCACCATCATCAGCATAAAAGAATATACCAGAATATATTGGATGTTTGTCACTATAATTGTTGTGACCATATTCATCTTTACCGTATTTGTTAAACTCACCACGATAGATGGTCTTTTCATCTAAACAATCTTCATATAATATTCCACTTGCATAGTATCTTTTAATCTTTTTCAAAACCTCATCAGTTGTATATATATTATCTGCATCCTCATCCCAATCATTAAAGTAATATCTTATTCCTCTACTTGAAGGACTGCTACCACAAATCTCAATGCTTCCTACCCAATTTTCTGCAAGGTCTAATACTTTTAATATTGAATCATATTGAGAAGATGTTGGTGGATTTGTTGGTAATGCTAAATAACTAACATCTTCATCAAATATTTGAAACCTTATAGCATTAAACATTGATTGAAATAATGTTTCATCACTAGGTTTTTTATTGCTTTCTTTAGCATATCCTTTATAAATAATATACTCATCCACATTATTATGTTGAGATATTAAGGAATCATCAAAATCATCATCTTCTTCATCCTCAATCTCTGGAGATAAATCAGTATACATAAATCTACCATCTGGAAGAATAAACATAGCAGTCTCTTCTTGTGGTTCATTATCTATACCAAAGTGTCTAGTAATATCTTTTAATATTTCCTCTTTATTCATCATCTTCTCCTTTCAAATTCATAAATGCTTCATAGGTAGAAAGTTGTTGTGCTTCTACTTCTGCATCATCTGTTTGTGGTATTAAATCTACAACTACTTTATCTACTATCTTACATTGTTTCTTTGCATTTAGTGGCATATAGTAAATTGTATCTGGTTCATATTCTTCATCTTGATAAATAATACCATCATAATTGTTTTCATCTAAATACTTCTTTGTTTCTTCTATGTTTGTAATATCCATTAAAGTATCATATTCATCTTCTGTTTTGATATATAATGGATTACTCATACTTACTTCTATTTCATATACAGTAGGGTCATCACTGTCTAATAAGTCAAAGTTGAAAGCATAACCCATAGCAAATTGTTCTGCTAACTCTAAATCATTTGTTAAGTAAATAGGTTCTTCACTTAATTCTAAATTACCATCTTGACTACCGTGATATGCAGTTATTGTCTTACTATCTTTATCTTCATCTAAGGATTCTTTTACCTTTAATGGTTTAATTATATTTTTATTAAACACACAGTATTCTGTTGAAGATTTATCGCCAAACTCTCTACTACCAGGAATATCTCTTAATATACATACATCATAACCGTTTTCATATGCCCATTGTGCTAAATAGTCAGTATCTGTATAAACTTCGTGATATTCTTCTGGGTCATCATAATCAATTTCTGGAAAACCTTCATAATACTCAAAGTTGTGTTTTAAGAAAACTTCTTCTGTTTGTCTAATGTCATACCAATTTGATACATCTAAATCCCACTCTATTATTGGGTCAACAACTTTTGCACCTTTCAAATCTAACTCATATGGAATAGCATCTTTTTTATCATAACCAGTATCAGAATAATCATAGTAGTCTAATGTATCAGAAAAGAATAAACCTTGTTCAAAATCATCAGTTTTACCTACTCTATATACAATCAATTTTCCATCTTTCATTTCTTCATCTATCATATCAAACTTAACATCTTTGTCAATTACTTTACATACATCTTTTGATACACAAAGACAATAAGATTCATCATCGTTTGCATAGAAGTCATAACCACATAATCCTTCATCTAAAATGTATTCTTGGAAGTCATCATCACCTGGGTCATAATAATCGCATTCTTCTGGTAAGTCATATAAAGAACCAATATCATCTTCACTACAAGTAAGTTTTATCTTTGCTACTTTTCCATACTTATTTTCTGAAGCATATTCTACTGCATACTCAAAGTCATCTGTCAACCAAGTATAAAGTGAACTATATTTATCTCCACTATCAAACACACCATATCTACTATCATAACCCCTGTAATAAACACTGCTGCTTTCATAAGATTCTTTTATAGATTTGTCTAGTTTCATAACATAAAGACCACTGTCATCATCATAATAACTAGATTTAAACCCAACCTTTTCCCAGAACTTTTTTGCTTCAGGTATTGACTCAACAAATACTAAGTCTGGATGTTGTTTAAGTAGTTCCTTAATTACCGCCTTTCCAAATCCCTTCTTTCTAAATTTATGGTAAATCTCAAATCCTTCAATTTCATTAGAATTTAAAGCAATATTTCCTATATGTTCTCCATTTAATAAGATACCATAATATGTTTCACATTCATAATCTTCATCTGAATATTCTTTACCACCAATTACAACAGGTTCATAAGAAGACTCATCAAAAACTATATCTAATTTACTAGATTCTTTTTCCTCTTTTAATGATTCCTCAACATATCCAGGAAACTCTTCTGGATGGTCTTGTAAATACTTAAATCTTGCTTCAAAGTCTGGTAATCCTTTAACTTTTGGGAGGTCCTTAAAGTGTTCATATAAATAGTCACGAACAATATCATCATATACAAGACATTCATCGCTAACCGCTTCTTCAAAATGTTCACCATCACCTAAATCAACAAAGTCCATCTCATCAAACAACATCCAATCATTTATATCATACACAACTAAAGCATACTTATGAGTGTTTTTCTTGTCAACAAAGAAATAAATATCAGCATCACTATAGTTATTCCAATAATTTCTTCCTTCTGTTTCATCATAACCATTATCACTCTTGTCTCCAGTTATGCACCAAGCAGTTCCCTTACCATACTTCCTACTTGCTTCATAATTGTTAATTTTGAGAACTAACCAATTAGCATCTTCATATACCTTCTCTGAACCCTCTCTTGCGTTTTGATTTCTACCCTTCTTTGTTGGTTTTCTCTCAAGTTCTTTCATTGTCATATAAAGATTCATTATAGCACTGTTTTTGCCTAATTGTTTCTCTTGTCCCATCCAATAGTAAATATCCTTTTGTTTACCTTGTAATCTATCTTTTAACTTGAAAAACTTATTAGCAAGGTCTTCCCCTGCCCATTGTCTAAACTTCTCTATGTCATTTTTTGATTCATTTATCTTATTGCTATCTGTAGGATTCTTATTATCTATTCTCTTTATTTGGTTAGGAGATTTAATTGTCACATAAATAGTAGAATTAGGTATATTTGAATCACCATTAGCACTATCTTTAATGTTTCTTATAATAATACCATCATATTTACCTTGCTTAAATTGCTCATATTCATTTCCATAAAGGATACATCTTATAACATCATTGGTTGTTTGTCCTGCCCAATTTCCTTCTTCATCTTGCATTGTATACCCTTCTAATGCCATAGTCCAATCTTCATCAGTATAGTATCCTTTGTTATCAACAGGATTCTTTCCAAATAATTTATCAAGTGGTAAACAAGATAACTCTGGTATAACTCTATTCTCTCTATGTACATTGTAGAGGTTCTCATCATCTCTCTTGAACATTCTATGTGCAATGTTGGTTTCATCTTTAGAAGGTACTACAGACATTCCAAAGTACTTTAAGTCTTTGTTTATTTTATCAATGTCATTTTTTGTAACATCTTGTCCAAACCACTTATCTAGGAAATTATCTACCAATATTTCCCTCATTTCCCTTGTTTTAGAGTCTTTGATATTAGACCAAGTTCTTTCACTCTTCTTCTTTACTCTATTCTTAACATAGTAAGGATGTTCAATGTTTAGATAACAAGAATATAACTCACCATCTTTTGATTTATCATACATATAAGTTCTAGCAACTTTTTCACTAGCAGTAAAGAAATTAACATACTCGCCTTCAAACTTATATCCTTCTTGATTATTAGCATCAAATATCTCAAGTCCTTTTGTTGCTGACCCGTGATATACTACAAGTAAGTTACCTTTAGCATCTCTTATTTTACTATCTTTGAAATATTCTACTTGTTGTGCACTTAATTCGTTTCCTAGACTATCTACATTAGACATTTCTATATCTAATTCTTCTGTAAGTGTTTCTAGTATCTTTATGTTATTTGGATTTAATATTCCATAAGTAGCAATATCGCATTCACCTTGAATGATGCAATCATATCCTTTTGACCTGCATAAATCACCAAATGCCATTTCACTTGTTATCATATATTGTTGACCAAGTAATAAGTTCACATTATCATAACCATAAGCATCACAATACTCAACATCTCCGCAATACATATCTATTAACTCTGAAACTTCAACACCAAGTTTATTTGCTATATCACATAAATTAGAAGGGACAAGTGTATTTGTTTTCTCATCATAGTATTCATCACCTTCATCTATTTCATCTAAATAATAATCGCCTTCACCAACATCAATAGGATTATTAAATGTAATTTCACACTTCTTGATTCTATCTCCATAGTGATGTGCCAAATCTAAATCTTGTGAGAACCAATCAATTCTACCACCTCTAAATGAATCAAACTTATTATTTGTTCCGTGATAGGCAATTATAGTTTGTTTTTGGTTTTTATCTTCTTTTAAACTTTCATAAAAACCACCACTAGATTTTGCTTTCTTCATCTCTTTTACTATTTCTCTTCCACCCCAAGAAGCATCAACAATTTTAGCACCAATACCTTCAAGGTCAATTAGTAAAGGTCTTTGAAACCCTCTTATAATGCCTCTTTCTTTTTCAGAGTCAACTTCTGCCCAATCAAATAAATCATCTACACCACCGTCTGCATCTAGTCCATCATCATAATTATCAATGATTTCCTCTACTCTATTCCATTGTTGTTGTGTTGGTTGTTTAGGTAAAGTTAAGAATGGATAATTTACATTCATTTTAATACAATCATCAAACAAGGTTTCACCATAATCATTGTAGTAGTTATATATAAAATCACTATGTTCATATTCGGGTTCATCATCAAACTCATCCCAACCATTATCTGGGTTAAGGAAATGACCATTAGGAAGAATATATGTTGACCAAAGATATAACTCTTTTTGACCAAATTTATCATCCATAAGTTTAAGTGTTTCTTCTTTTGAAAGTTGTTTATCTTCATTCAAACTTTCATATAACACACCACTTGCATAATATCTCTTAATTTTCTTTAATATTTCATCTGGTGTATATTCATAGAAACTATAATACTTACTTTCACCATTTCTAACACTTGTGTATGCACTTATTTCAACTTCATCAATATCAACATCTAATGACATTATATCTAAAAGTTCTAATATATTTGAATATTGAGCAGATGTTAAAGTGTCGTGTGGTAATTCAATATAGTTTTCTCCTACACACTTTGTTGCTCTTACACAATTAAACCACTTAACAAATAAACTTGCACCCATACCATCAATAATGTATGCTTCTTCATCAGTAAATAAACCACAATCACATAAATAATCAATTAAGTCTGGATGGAACTCACATCTAATAATATCCCCATTTGGGAAAAATATATAAGACTGGGAATCTTCTGTTATGTCCTTTCCAAAGTGGTCTTTGAGTGTTTTAACAATAAGTTCCTTTTTCTCATTAGATAACTCTTTATTGTTTATATCTTCTTTCAAACTTTCATATAGTACTCCACTAGAATATGACTGCTTTATCTTCTTTATAATATCATCTGCAATATAGTCATCAAATGAATATGTTTTATTTTTTCTTAAATCCATTCTGTTTATCTCAACACCACCATTGCCTTTTTCATAGCATACATCTAAAAATATTTCCAATGAGTTATATTGGTCTTGTGTTGGTGCTATTTTATCTAATGCAATATAAGAAGTTCTGTGATAACCAGAAACATTATCATTTACTCTTATCCAACCCAAGTTTTCTTCCAAGTAGTCCATAACATAGTAAAGTTTTTGATGGTCTTTAACCCTTCCTTTATCATCTGTCTTTCCACCTAAAATTGATACATAAATATACTCCATTAAAGATGAGTGAATAAAATCTTTCCCCCAGAATAAAAACTTGCCATTAGGGAGAATATATTGAGAACCAGACTGTGGAGTATCATAAACTTTAATACTATCACTCTCACTAAATCTTGACAATAAATCATCTGTGCTTAATGACTTAACACTCTTTGTTTCCTTAATTAAACTTTCATTAAGACCTAATTCTTTTAATGATTTATCTCCACCTTGTCTATGTATAGGTTCAATCCCATTTTGTTTAAGAATAGAGTTGACCTCATCATCACTTAATAACTTGTCAACCTTAATAGCACCTGTTATAACCCACGGTACAGTGTCTGGATTAGGGTTTGTTCTATATTTGTAATAACCATTGTCTGGAATCTTTTGAAGTCCAGCAAGTGAGTGTTGATATTTGTCACTTCTATATGGTTTACCATCTTTGCCTATTCTCATATGTCCTTGTTCATCGCTGTCTTTTTGGTAGTCTTTATCTGCTACATATTCACATTCTGCCCAAACAAAATCTTTAGGGAATTCCACTTCCCCTGTTTCTTTGTTTAATCTATCAAATTGTTTTGCTCTTGGAATATCACCTAAATGCCATCCTGGTCTATATGAAAGAGTACCACTACCAATTGATTTAACTTGTGGTCTACCTGTTTTAGATAATCCTGCAAACGCACCTTCTTCTGCACCTAACCACACACCAATAGGAGTAGGTTCGTTATTAGCATTGGCAACCATAGGTGGATATAATTTTCCATCTTTTACTCTAAATACTTTGTATGCTTTCTTAACATTTTTAGGATTATAATCTTTTAGTATCTTCATATAAACTTCACCTTACCGTTATTTTCTATCATTTAATTTAGCAATTAAAAAAGAACCAAGACCTACAAAAAATCTTGATTCTTAATTTCTCAACTTTCTCTTTTTATGTAAGGTTTAATTGACATAAATACTAATAGTCATCTCTATCATCCCATCCACCATCATAGTCATCATATTTATTATGGTCTGCTGCATAATTCATTGCTTCATCAATATAATAGTCACACAAGAAGTCATAGAACTTGTCAACATCAATGTTATCTAAATCTTCTTGAGTAATGTCCTCTGCCTTCTTCTTTAAGTATGAAGCATAAACATATTTGCTAATATAGTAAATAGGATATTCAACATCATATGCTTTTCTAACATATCTACCACTATAATCACCTAATACATCAACATCCCAATCTAACATATCATAGAATAAGATGATTTCCTCATCATCATTCATTAACTTCTCTTCTACTACATCAAAATTCAAACTCATAATTCACCTCTTCTTAATATCATTCTATTTAATTTAGCGGGTTTTATTACATATCTTCAATATCACTTAATGTAATTTCTTCATCAAAATCATCATCTTCTACATCTTCTCTAAAGTACTCATATAAGAAGCGATAGAAATCTTCTGCATCAATGCTGTCAATGTCTTCTTGTGTAATCTCGTCTACACTCTTGTTAAAATATGATAAGTATGCTTCATATACATAATCACCAATAGAAAACAACCTGATTGTTCTACCACACCAATATGGTAAAATAATAACATTGTCAACACCTTGTCTTAATTTGCTCTCTACTACATCAAAATTTAAATCTCCCATAGTCTTCTCCTTATTAGTGTGTTAATTCATAATACATAGTATCATCTTTCATAAGAATACAGTTATCCATACTTAATTTCATTTTTACTCTATAAACTGCATCTGTCAATTCTACTACACCCTCTTTAATCTTATAGTTGCTTATTGCTACAAAATTCCAACTGTCTCCAATTTTTACATAAGCAATATTGTAATCATTGTAATCATCTTTATCTTTATTTGTGTTTGTTGCTAATACAATGGTGCAAATTAAAGATGCTACTGTTACTACTACTAACACTAAAATAACGATATTCTTCTTATCCATACTGCACCCCCTTATTAACCAACTCTTCTGATTCCACCACCAAATGATTGAACACAAATTGAACCACCTTCAACAAAATCTTCTGTCTTATTCCAAACATATGCATCGGCAGTGAAGTTGACTCTATCCATTCTTTCAAATTCATATTCCCATTCTTCATCATACTTGGATACAAACAAGAATGACCAACACTCACCAAACTCTGCAAACTCGTGTGTGATAGCATAAACAACACATTCATATCTCTCTTCAAGGTCTTTCATCTTTGCTTCAATTTCTGGTTCTTGCCAAACCCAGTATCCACCAAAGTTTTCATAGAAACAAACCTTTTGTGCCTTTGTTTTGAATCCATTGATATATGGTTTATAAATATCAAGTTCTTGTAATCTTCTAATCGCTTCATTTTTCATTTCTTCTCTTGTTGCCATAAAAAATAAATCTCCTATAAGTTTAATCTGATTATATTATACTACCTTTTGAAAGAAAAGTCAACTACTTTTTACATCATTGATAATTTTTTTTCAAATAAATAAAGACCACCCCATTTTTAAGAGTGGTCTTATTATTACCTTTCATTAAAATGCCTTACTAATGCTTCTTGCTCTCTTATGTAATGACACCGATACTCTACTATGCTTCTTGCCCTTTATGTATTGTATCTATCTATATATACTTGTAAGAAAAAAGTTTTATTTGTTTTTGTTTGCTACTTTTTAATTTTTTATGCTGCTAATGTCATAACACCATTTGACCATTGATAAGTTTGTGCTGCATCATAGTCAAAGAAAATCTTAACATCTGCACCAGTTCCTGCGTTTGCAATAATACAAGCATCATCTGTACCTTCAATCCAAACAATTAACTTGATTTGAATTAAGTCTTCAAATGGAGTCATTGCTGTTGCACTATCAAAGAGTGGTACGATATAATACCAATCACCTGCTGCGGTTGTGTGATGTGTATCAAGTGTTGTTCCATTTGTGCTTACATATGTTCCTGCTGTTACATTGTCACCAAAGTTATTGCTTTGTACTTTTCCTGGATATGCACTCATTCCTTTATTTGCAATTGTATTTGTGATTTCTGTAGTTGTTGTACCATCATAAATTGCAAGATAGAAGTGAATTGCTGCTGCCATCTTGATTTGTGTTGTTGCAGTTGGAACAATTTGTAATGTCATATATGCTTGTTTTACACTGTTTGCTTTAGAAGTTGTTACTGCTAAATCAAAGTCAATATAGTCTTCTTGTACATTTGCTACTGCAATAGAACCCGTATCCAATGTTGCTGCATCGCCATTTGCCTTATACCAACTATTTGCTGGAATTGTTGTACCTACTGCATCACCTGTTCCACTAATAGATGTTGTTGTATAAGATACTGCCTTACTTGCACCAATTACCATATTGTCAACATTTTCACCATTTTGGATTTGGAAGTTAAGGTTTGTTCCCATATAGGAGTCACCATTCCACTTTGAACCATCCCATACAATGTCACCGTATCTGTAATCAGTATAAGTTCTGGATGCTTGTGCTGTTGCTGTTCCTAATGCACCAATGATAAGACCATCTGCTGCTGTTGCTTCTAATCTGATTGTTTCAACAGTTGCAGAAGCAGTTGCACTGAACCAAGCATAAGTTGCTGTTGTTAATGATACTGCCAATACGAGTACCATAACAATTGTTGCTACTAAGAGTCCTTTTTTTCTCATTTTCTTTTCTCCTTTACATTATATAGTTAGTATAATGTTTATATAATGTTTTATTTCACTTAATTTAGCATTGGTGAACACTTTTATTTTATTGTGCATATTTTTCATTTTGCAGAACCAATACTTTTTCTATATGATTTAATATGCTGACACCTATGATTTGCAGTCAACATAAAAAATCCTTCTATTTATATTATACCACTTTTTTGAGAATTTTACAATACTATGCAATGAATGTTGTCATATTTTTTCTCTGTTTCTATTTCATCTGTTATGTCTTTCCAACCAAAACTATCACAATAATAGAAACTACGACCCACACAACTATCACCTTCAAATGTATCAATACAGATTACATCACTTGTACTCATACTGTGTCCAGCAAAACCATTAGGATGTCTGATGTTGAATACCTCAAACAACTCATCACAAATACTAATGTCATTCATTTCACTATCCATCTCTCCTTGATATACACCTACATAATCAAAGATGTCAATAGGTGATTTACTATTATAAGACCTAAAGAGTTTTTTACTATTTGCTGGTAATTGATATAATGTATAAACTTTACTTTTCATATCTATTCTCCTTTCACCTTCTTATTTGCTCTATAATCTATTTTATATGTTTTTTGATATACTTATCTACTTTTACTCTAAATGCTCTTACAATGCCTCTACAATCACTCACAGAGGTATTATGCTTCTTGTTTCTTTATATTACCGAGAATTGTGCCTCTTGTAATGACTGTCTGCTTTGTTCCTCTATAGTCTTTATGTTCTTTGATGGTTGCTTTAATAATATCTCCAATGTTGATATAAGAAGATGTAGACCAAATGTATGTGTGTCCTTCTTTATCAAGCAATTCTACTAAGTATACTTCTGGTCCGTAATAACTATATTTACCTTTACCAAATAAATATCTAACTTGGTGTGCTGTAAAAGTGATTCTATCTCCAACTTGTCCTACATACTCATTGATGTCTTTTGCATCATTCTTTTGTTTTTGTGATTCAAATTGTTCCTTGAAGTATACAGAGAACATAGAAAGTAAATAATTATAATCTCTAAACTCTACTTCATCACTTTTATATAATGTCTTACAAGAACACCAATAGGCATTAGAATTAGATTTATTCTCCAACCAATTAGAAACATTTAACAACTCTCCATCATTTACAAGAGCATCAATGTCTTTATAGTCCATCTCTCTATATGTTTCAATAAATACTTGTTTTGTTGTTTCTTTATCATATCCTTGATTCTTAACAATATAATACATAAGTTTCAAGGATGAGATTCTATCAAAGTATGTATTAGAAGAGTATGAACATCTAAACTCATCTCTATACATCAACTCATCTTCAATATCAGCAAAGAAAGAAGAGATATTAGCACACAATTCAGCACTCAATCCATTTGTGTATTCTTTAACACAACTTGAACCCACTTGCTTCAATTCGTTTGTATTAAGGTTTCTAATAATAAATGTATTTCTTCTAAACAATCTCTTACCACAATGTTCACAAGTAGACATCTTTTCACCATATCTTTGAGCAATTGTATCTGAATAGTCTGATTTGATACATCTAATAACATTGCCAGAGTCCTTGTGAGTAATCTCTGCTACAAATTCCCAACCTTCAATCTTATATTCACCTCTTACTTCATATTGTCTACACTTGTAAGAGATTTTTCTATCTTCATCTTTAACCAAAATGGTGTCCATTGGCAAAACTACTACTTCGCCATTATGACACTTCTTCATAATTCTCTTGACCTTCTTCAAGAAAAGTTCTTCATTACAAAGTGGAATATTGTAAACCATAAGACACCTCACCTTTATTATCTAGTTATATTATACTACTTTTAAGATGAAATGTCAACAACTTTTTGCATAAAATTAAAAAAGAGTCTAACTTTTGCTAAACTCTTTCTAAAACTTGACTACTTTATAGACTTATTCTTCACTACTATTATCTACATTTTCATTTATAATTTCTTGTGTAGGATTTTCTAGTTCTTGTAATTGTTTTCTTAATTCCTTTATTTGATTTGCTACATTTACTGCTTGTTCATCTAATTCATCTATTGTATAATCTTCTCCATCTATATGATATACACCTTCAATATTTAATCTTTTATTTCTTTCATATTGTTTTATTTGCATATCATATTTATCAAACCAGTTATTTAATTCAGTTATTTGTGCTTGAATTAAAAATCTTTGTTCCTCTTTTCTTTGGTTTTCATAATATTCTTGGCAATAATCTTCTAACTGAATTAATTGTCCATCTTCATACTTGGTCTTATACTCTACAATATCCCTTAAACTATCTACATCTGCTAATGTAAAACGATTATCGTCTGCCATTAGATTTGTATAATCTTCACTTGCGATACAAACATAACCTTTGATTATATTTTTATTATCTAATTCTAATGCAACTATCATATTAATTTTCTCCTTAACCTATTTGATAAATACGAACAGTATTTACATTAAAGTTTGCAGATGATATACTTACGTATGTTTGTGCTCCTTGCCCTGTCACTATATAAAAATTACCATACGAATTTAAACTAACAGAAACAGGATAACTACTACATAAAGCCAATGTATCAGTATTATATATACGAACAGCATCTGGAAGTGGCAGTAGTAAATAATTTCCATTACCCCCTACTATTGTTTTAAGATTTGATTTAAGAGTAACATCTGCAACCCAAGTTAATTTCAATGCTAGAATATCACTCACATAAGCAAGAGTATGGGCTGCTGTATCATAAAACACAGGTTTCCTATTAGCATTAACTCCAATATAACTTTGAACACCATAAGTATTACTAAATCCCAAATAACTTGATGTTGAATTAGTTTTTAATGTTAATACTGTACCCCCTGCTACTGTTGTAGTCCCTGGTATGCTAATAGTTTGTGTTTCTGAACTATTTTTTAATACTATATTTCCACCAGAACCATTAACACTTAAATCACCATTAACTATTGTTGAATCTAAAATTGCCATATATTTAATTCTCCTTTTAATTTTCTATTATATTATTTGTATATATTGCATACTTTTTATTTATTTCATTACCAGCAGTGAATGAACCTGTTCCTGCATTTGCATAGAAAGTGTTGTGAACTAAATCTAGCATTCCTATTGCATTATCTTTATTTCTTTTTACTGGTATAAAATCTCTTACTAGAACATTATCTTGATATATCCTAAAATATCTACATAATATCCCTGTGCCATAATAACGATTCCCATTATTACAACCGAATATATATAGATTACCAGTTGGTGCAGTGCTACCTACACTTACTGTAGAAGTTACTCCATTCATAGTAATTGTAATATTATTTCCATTTAATCTTTGAGTCATAATACATCTATTATTTGAAGTTCTACTAATTGTCAACCAATTATATTCTAATGCTGTTATATTATATAAACCATTATACATCATACTTCCACTATTTTGAGTTGAACCATACCAGTATTGACCTATACCAGAGTCAACTTGCATATCTAAATCAACTGTTGTTCGTAATGTATCTGCTACACCCGTATTTATAATTTGATTTCCATTTGTTTTGATATACTCTAATTGAGTATAAGCACCTTGTAGTGATGTCTTATTAAATCCCTCTGTTATTGAATTACACTCTATAATACCACTCTTTTTGAAACTCATACTATTTCCTAATTCATTTATAGTATTACAATATAGGTTTCCTTTTTTATCTATACTCTCTTTTGTTTTATACAATTCAGTTATATCTGCTTGTGATAATGCTGTTGCATATAATCTAAACTCTGCTACTTCATTTGTAGTCCAGTAACTTGTATCACTAAAACCAAAACCAATAGATATATTATTAAAAGTTACTGTTGCACCAGAAGTTGTAACTGCTTGACTTCCTTCATATACACCATTTCTATATATTTTTGTATTAGTTCCATCATAAGTAGCAACCCAGAACACATAGTTACTTGTGCTTACTGCACCACCGTTATGTTGATAATAATATTCTTGACTACCTGCACTTGTTACATACTTCCAAGAGTTATCACCAAAACAATAAAAGTTGCTATTATTAGAAGATGTTGTATTTGAACCTAATGGCATTTTACCTGTTGCACCCAACTTAAACCACATAGCAATAGTATATTGATTCATTGGTAAATTATAAGGCACACAAACACCAGTAGATGGACATATCAAAGATGTGCTACCTATTGGAGTTGTTCCAGTTGTTGAACAAGCAGATTTATAACTTGCATTATTTCCATAACCACTTGCATCTGGAACTTGTGCTACTACTGTTGTTGAAGGATAAGTAAACTCTCCACTACCTGAGTTTGTGTAGAAATTATAGGTTACTAAATCAAATAATCCTGGTTTACTATCACACTTTCTTATGCAAGGTATGTAATCACGAACTGGATTCCCATTTTCTAATATCTTAAAACTATACATTTTAAGGGAAGAACAATCTTCAATAACATCTCCTTGCCTTCCACTAAATATTCTTAATGAATTAGATGCAATATCATTTGTATAAGAATATGTTAAAGTTGTATTATTTACACTAAAACTTGCAGTTGTTGTTGAAACATTTAATTCTAGTTTTAAGTTAATTATTTGTCCAGTAGAAGGTAAGTTTATGGTTGTTCCACCTACACCACCTAAATATGTCTGTATTGTTGAACTTGATGGTCTATAAACATATAATTGTTGACCATACCCAGATTTTTGTATTCCACATAATGCTCTTTGACTTTCTTCTTTTGTAAAAGCAAACTTACTTTCTAATGTAATAATACCAGTATTTGGATAAGTCCACCCAGTATCTATAAATTGTCCAGAATTTGTGCTTGATGCACTACTTTGTATATACTCTACTGGAACATATAAATCTTCAAAATTAAATTTATAATGTAATGCTAAACCTTTTGCTAGTTCTTTAATCTCCTTTATTGATAAAGTGTGATTATATGCTCTTAAATCATTTATATAACCATTTAATTTATAGTTTCCATAAACACTGTTACCACTAGAACCACTAAAAGACCAACAGCCTATCATAAAGTAATCTGCTGGTGTTGACATTCCAGTAAAATTATGTGAACCATCTAAAACACCATTTACATATAATCTAATTGTTGAACCATCATAAGTATAACCTAAATGATACCAAGTGTTTGCTTGTAATAGTGTTGAACCACAATAGGTGTTAAATGTTCTCGCACTTCCATTACCAGTATTAACACTCAAATAACCAGTAGTAGATGAAACATATTTTAATGTCATTCCCATTCCTACATTACTTGGATACCTATGTTGACCCGCAATAGAACCACCTAATGAACTATCACTTGTTAAACTTGAAAACTTAACCCAAGCAAATATAGACTGATTTTGTCCCAATGTTATTTGTTGAGATGATACATAACCACCACCAGTAAAACTTGTATTTCCATAGCAATATCTAGTTACCTTACCAGTATTAGATAAGGTAGAACCACTCAAAGAAGTCATAGATAATGTTGTAGTTCCTTGATTATTTACATTGTTATTTAGTGGAAACCATACTACTAATGACATATACTATCTCCTAGAATGTAAAGTCTAATGACTGTGTTGTAGAGTTGTAAGTTAATAGTGCAGTATTTCCAACCTTAACTGTTCCATATGCTACTATATTACTTCCATTTAGATTACCACAGTTAATAGTGCCTGATGTTGCCCCTGCACTTCCTGTTCCTGCTCCGAAGTTATAAGTATTTGGAAATGCTGTGCTACTCGTTCTATTGTCATAACCAAAGTAAATTGCATTACCTGAACTCATACCAAATGATATTTCATTACCATTACCTATACTCATAACACAACCTGAATTATCACTCGTGAATGCAGATGCTCTACAATTTCCACTAATAGTTTGTCCTGTTGTAAAATTATTATTTACATTCTTATAAGCAACATTAGTCATATCTGGCAATTGACTTGTTGTTGCTAATCCAGTAATAGCACCAGTAGAACCATTAACACTTGTAACTGGGAATGCAATACTTGTTTCACTAATACTTGTTACTTGACCACTTGTATTTGTTGTTATTGTTGCTACCTTTGTTGATGTTCCTTTTGATGTATATGCTGTTTGTGTTGCAATATTATCTAATACACTCTTGTTACTATGACTATGTAAATCACTCTTTGTAGCAATCTTATTAGAAGAAGCATCATAAGCAGTTTCCGTAACTAAATTTGCCACCCCACTACTTAATATTGATGTTCCATTTACTTGAACATCTGTTACTGGAATTTCTACACTTCCACCACCAGAAGCGGCAGCATCTCCTTCTACTAATACTCTCTTTAATTCCCCACCTTCATATCTATAGATAGCACCTTCTTTATTTGAGATATTACTACCAAAGAACTTACCATTCCACTCACTATTTACTATAGCACGAATTGAGAAAGTGCCTGTTCCCGATTGTCCTGATGCATATAAATGACAATTATCAGAATTTAAGTTTTGGAAACCTTTACCATAAGTTGTTTCATATGGTGTGTCTGGCATTACTGTTCCACTATCTGTAGCATAGAATACACTAAAACTTTCTATCAATAAACAAGTAAGATATTTTGTTGTATCTCCTGTAGCATCTCTAATTGCATAAACACCACCATCACCACCTATTTGTAATAATTGACATAATGCAAATCCTGCTGGTTCTCCCTCTTCATATGATAAACCCTCTAAAAATGCTCTTAATTCTTTTTCTTTTGAGACATCTACATAAATACCATCTGTACTTAAATCTACTGGTAAATCACCTATTTCATATTTGGTTAATGCTTTTGTATCATTCCAACTTGTTCCAACAATTATACCGTTCCAGTCATCAGCACTTAAAGAAAGTATTGTACTTGTTCCACTCTTTGCCCAAGTATAAGAACCATCACTTGCTAGGTTTTGCCATCCTGCTGTAACTGTTAATCCACTTGTTACTGTTCCTGCTCTATTTGAAAATATAATAGTTCCACCAATATATTGTCCACCACTATCATCTATCATTGCTAAAAGTTTGTAACCACTTAATGAAACAGCACCAATACCTTTACCATCACCTATACTAAGTAAATTATATGCACCACCACTATATGGAAGTGTTGCTAATAAAGAACTTACTTCATCACCCTTTGTTGTATCAAAGTAAATCTTATCTCCTTGTGATAGTGTTCTACCTACCATAAATGGTTCAAGATAAGTATCAACAGATTTTCTATAATAATTACCTTCACTATATGTTGTTCCACTTACTATGTTTGTAATTGGTTTATTTGTTAAGTCATTATAATCTGCTGCTCCACCACCATCTAATGAAATGGTTGCATCACTATTTTGGTTAAGTGTAAATGAACCTTTTGTTACTCCACCTTGTGTTAAAGTAATTGTGTTATTATTTACTGTTGGTATTGTTGGTTTTCCAATTAAATCACTATATGTTCCTGTTTTAGCAACTTTATGTAATGTAATACTACCGCTTCCACTAATTGTTTCACTTGCACTTGTTGATTGTGCTGTTGTAGCAGTTGTATCTAATGTTTTAACACTTGTTATAGGAACTGATGGAATATCTGCCATCGTTGCTATTTTATTTGTAGAAGCGTTATAAGCAGTGTTTGTAATGATATTAGCAACACCACTAGAAACAACTGTTGTATTGTTTACTTTAACATCACTAACTATTGTTGGTTTATTAGTTAAGTCATTATAACTTCCACTTAAAGCAACATCTGCTAAATCATCTTCTTTTACAAAATCTTCTAAATCACTTTGTAATGCCAAAACTGATTCTTGTTTTATAGGTGGTAATTTAACTTCTAACTCTGTTCCAGCAGATACTAACCTACCAGCATCTGGATAAATATAAGCACCATTCCAAGTTGTTGAAGTATTATTTAAGAAAGCAACTGTACAATCAGCAGCATCTTCACTAACAAAGTCAAAACCATTACTTGCATCAAGATTATTATAACCCTGTGTCCAAGTCATACCATAACCACTACCATTTGCAGTTGCATATCTAACTGTTAAATGATATTGACTTCCTGCTGAATAATCATCAAATGTTGCTAAACAATAACCCATACTTGCAGATGTTAAATCAACCGCTACTAAATAATAACTAGGACTTGATGGGTAATTACTGTTTGTTATTGTCATCAAATTACAAATAGGAACACCTAGAGGATTACTTGAATCGTAAGTAAGTCCTGCTAAATAAGTACCTAATTGTGTTTCATAGTTTGTATCAAAATAGATTCTTACTTTTCTACACTTTAATGTTTGGTTTAATTCAAAAGCATACCTAAAATCACTACCCTTTAATCTTCTAGGTATAATCTCGTGATTAACAGTATCTGGTGTTTGAATGCTCTTAATGTTTCCTACTGGTAATGACATATTAAAAAATCTCCTATTATAAAATCAGTGTGTCTTCCTTTACTTCTTGTCTTCTTGAAAGGAAAGGTAGTTCATTTACATTATGAATACCATCACCAATTTTTACCATAGGAGAGTTGTCTTCAAACTCATAAACTATTATAGTAAAATTATCAGGAATATAGTTCTTTGCTTTTTCCCAATTCTCTGCACTATCTACTTTAACAATAGCACTAGACTTTCTCATTTGCTTTCTCCTATCACTTTCAAGAAGGTTTGGTGTATCTATCAATTTTCAAGATACTTTTTAACTCATTTAATTTAGCACTCTTTAAAAGCATAAAAGAGAGTATATTTCAACTCTCTTTATTTTTTATATTTATATTTATGACACTATTTAACTGTAACTGTTGCTGATTCTGTTCCAACTGTGACTGTTGCACTTTCTGTTCCTGGTGTGAGTGCTGTAAGAACTGCATTACCATCTGCACTATCACCAACTGCACCTGTTGCTACATAAGTTGCTGAACTTGCTACTTTTGCTAATGTCTTATCAGTTAATGTATATGAACCAGTGAGTGTTCCATCTGATACAAGGTTGTTTATTGTTCTTGTAGAATCTGCTGCCTTTGCTGGTGTTAGTGTTGTATTTGAAGCAACTGCTGGTGTAATTGAAACACCTGTTGCATCTTTAACTCCATAGATATTTCCTTTTGTAGCATAATCAAATACTAAACAGTCCCCTTCTACACCAACAACTTTTGCACCATCTGTATCAAATGATTTTTGAGAGTCTACTTGGGCAACACCTGTTACTGCTGTTCCTGGGTTTGCTGTTCCGTAAGTAACTGCTGTGCCTACATCTGCTGTTCCATAAACAACTGTTGGGTTTGTTGAATCTTGTTTCCATTGATTCTTTGAAGAACCACCACTTACTAATGTAGCACTATCTGTTCCATTTGTTCCTGTAATAGTTGTTCTTACTAAATACTTTGTTGTTTCTGTATAGTTCTTAATAGTTACTGAACCACTGCCTGTTGGTCTTGTGTATGGACCACTTGCACTATCTTTATATGCTAAATCACCAAGACCTTCGCTAATTGAACCCAATACTGCCCAACTTGTTCCATCAAATAAAAACTCTGGTTCATTTTTAAGTTGGTCTATTTTACTTGAAATTGCATCAATAGAAGTATTTTCTATTGCAGTAATAGCATCAGTTGTGATATAATATAAAGCACCATCCTTAATGTATGTATGAATTGCATAAGCAGTGTTTGTTGCATAAGTTACTACAACACTTGCACTTGTTAAATCTAATAATACTAAATCTCCACTTTCTGCTGTGTAAGATGCTCCATTTATTGTAATTGGATTTGTTGTTGCACCGTCATATAATACTGTTGTGGTTTTTCCTCTGTAATGAACACCACCTGCCATTATACCTTCTAATCTTCTAATTTCGCTATCAACTGTTACATTGTCCCATTTTGTTGCATCAAATGCTCCTGCTGGTGCTGGAATATCTACTTTTGCTCTATAAAGATTACAACCATAAGGTGAACCATCATATCTTATGTGGTCACCTACACTGTAAGATGCAGTAGTGCTATATTCAGGTGCTAACATCAAACGACCATCTACATCTACAAGTTCATATTTGGTAGTTCCACCTGGTAATTGGACTCTACCTAATTGTGATAAGTCTGTATAAATTGCCATAAATTTTTTATCTCCTTTTACTTTTATCTTTTAATTTCTATTAAATATCAATAAATCTTCCATACCTGGTGTTGTAGGTTTTTCAAGATTTATTTTATTATCCCATCTTTGTCTTTCTGCTTCTGTTATGTGTATTACTTCATTGTTTATATGCTCTCTTAATATATCTGCTATATTTCCTGCAATAAAACCTTTGTCTTTGAGATAAGCATTACCATCTCCAACCTTTATACCATACACATCTTTTCCTTGACTATCCTTTGCATAATCAGTATAAACAACTATCATACCTTCTACTGGCCTATAATCTGGCCTACTATTCCATTGTGCTGTTGTTCCAAACTCAATTCCTGCAAACCCTGTATGCCCACTACTTAAATAATCTAGGTTATGAAGTAAGTTGTGGAAAGTTGTTCCTACTTCTACTTCTGTTACTTGAAATTGTCCTGTTGCTCTTTTAACAGTTATTTGGTTTTTAGTTGCTAATACACTTGTACAAAAATAAACCAAATCTATATTGTCTGATACTGTTAGATAATAAATATCATTATTGACTGACACTTTATTTACTAGATAAGAGTTTAATTGAAATAAGTCATCTCTATCAGTAATTACACCACAATCTGGGTTCATTAAGTATTTATCTAACTTAATATACCCAAGATTTTGTTTTGTGTGTATTTCTCTATCTAGTTCATCTTCTCTTGCAGTTGCTCTATGTGTTTCTGCAACGATTTCACTATGAAGTATCTTATGTGCTACTTCACAGTTATTAGTCATCTCAATGTTTGTATTATTGGTTGACATATCAACAGGTATAGTTGAGTTTCCTTTGATATTAACTTTTATTGCCATAACTCTATACCTCTTTAGTTATTATCTAATGTCTTCAATACCCTTAAATAATAAATGTCACTATAATCTGTCGTGCCACCATCAAACATAACAAATTTTAATTGAACTGTAGCATCTCTATACCAATCTTTAAACTTAATTGTATCTTCTGGACTTAACACACATTTTAAACTTGTAACCCCATCTTTAACTGTATAACTAACACTAGGATAATCATTAAGTGTTTTATCTATAACAACATCAATTCCATATCCATAGAGAATATCAAGGGATAAAACATCAGTGATAATATTTAGAGGAATTTCAAAAGTGTGAATTGTTGTTCCACCGACTATTATATCCTCTATGTTTATATCTAAAGGTTTTCTCCTATTATCTGGATTTAATATTGGGTCAATATGTTGTATCATCTGCCTTTCTCCTAATATTTCTTTATCATTTAATTTAGCATTAAAATATAACACTAAATGCATAAAAATAAAAGTTATCGCTAGGACAACTTTTATTTTAAGTGTGTGTTATTTTGATAGTGCAATTAGTATGCACACACAAGTAACACCTATCATAATCAATGTAATAAGTCCATACATTTTTAATATGTTCCTATAATAACACCATTCCAAGTTGCTGGGTCTGTATCTGTAATTGCTAAAATATCTTGATAATCAGTACTGAATATTGAAAGGTCTACTGCATAATAACCATTTTCCACATTATTGAAACCTTCTGTGAATGATACATCATATTCTACACCATCCATCCAACCATTCCAACTTCCTGTATATGTTGCGTAAATTGGTTTATTTCCAATAATTACAAAATATTCACCTGGGTTATCTCCTTGTCTTGCTCTCATTAGTCTAACTTGTTGACCTTGATATTGTGATGTCATTAGAGTATATCTACTTTCTGAATATGCAAGTGTTCCTAAATAAGATGCAAACTCATCACCTTTTGTTGTATCTACTGCTAACTTATCGCTATTATGTAAAGTTAATCCATTATATAAAGGTAAGATTGTAATAGGTGTTGGTTGCTCTTCTACTGTTGCTGTAAACTCTATTGAAACATTTTGATTAACTGTAATTGTTGCTGAATATACACCTTCAACATTTGTTAATTCAAGTGCTTCACCGTTTTCTGTTGCAGTTGGTGTGCCTACAAAACTGTATCCATTATTTGCTTGAATAGAAACTACAACATCTGTTCCTTCTTCATATGTCCCTTCACCTGAAATTGTTGTGTTGTCTATACTATTTGTTGTGATAGTATATGTTGTTGGTGCTGGACCAGGTTCATAATAGTCTTCTTCTTTGAATCCAATAAACTTTCCATTCCAATCTTTATTATAATCTACACCTTCTGTTCCTTGATTCCAAAGATGTCCATAAGCATTTTCTTGTAAATAATATTGAGATGTATATCCGTTCTTCATTGAATCAGATGCCCAACCAACTGGGACTTCTCCACCCATCATAAGCGATAACACCTGTGCCATACCTTCATCACAATAAATTGGATAACCAGCACCATATATAATACCAAACGAGTCTTGCTCTACTACTACACCTTCACCCATAGGCATACCTTTTGGGAAGAAATATGCCATAATCATTGTGTCTAGTTCCACTGGTTCGTGTGATTTTTCATCTTCACAATACCAATCAAAACCACACATTAAAGAATATGAACCAAAATCTGAATCTGTCCAATTATCAAAATCATCCTTTACTGGTGTTTTTGTTGTATCAAAGTGGAAATCCTTAAATGTATCTCCACCCTTAAACTTAATTAAACTAACTATTGGTTGGTCTTCACTTACACCCTTTCTCATATTAGTAATGAAAGGGATTATACTCTCTAAAAATGTCTTTTCCATATTTTTCTCCTTATTCTTCAAATGGTGTTGAACTAAATATTGTATTTACTTTATCCCAATTCTTTACTTCAACTATTGCTCTATCGGATAATGTAATTTGTCCTGGTGTTGTTGTATGCCAACCTTGTTCAACTATAGTGCCTTCAACATCTAGTGTTTCACTCATATATATGAAACCATCTACAACACTACCAGCATCATTGTCTGCTAAAAACCCATATACATAACCAGTTGCTTCTGGGTCAAACATTGATTTATCTAATCTACAAGCAGTTAATGAAAAATAATCAGTTGGTTTCTCTTCATTATCAATTATAATTTGAGCAATTTTGAAATCCTCATCACCAATATCATAATTAAGATTTTCTAAAATAGAATTGATTTGTGTATAAGACAATTCTGTATTATAATAAGCATAATTATAAACTTGACCTACCTCAAATGGTGTTCCTTCTTTGCCTGGTGTTGGCTCTCCACCTTCACTTTGTACTCTCATATTATCTATGAAAGGTATAATTTTTTGTATGTAACTTTTTTCCATCTTATTCTCCTTTTTCTACGCCAATGAATACACCATTCCATCCTTCTGCTGTATCATTTAGCACAATATTTGAATAATATTCTACACCACCATCAACTTTAATTGTGTAATAATTATCTCCATCAAATTCTTTTAATTGCCAACCACCTTCACCTGTGCTTGTATCATAACCCCAGAAAGATGATGGGTAACCTGTTGCATCTGTTCCCATAATAACATACTGAGTACCAAATTGCATTGCTGCAATTCTAAATGATTGACCTGAATGTCCTGGTTCATTTGTTGTATTTAATAATAAGCAACTATATGATTGTGGGTCATATGTTAATGTTGATAAATAATTTACAATATCACTATTAGATGCACTTAAATCTACTACAAGTTTATCTCCTGCGTGTAAACTTCCACCTGATTCAAATGGTGTTAAATCCCCTGGTGTTGGAGGTGTTGGTGGTTCTGGACCTGGTTCTTCTTCAATAGCACCAATAAGTGTTCCATTCCAAGATGTATCTTCAATATTTTCACTAACTTCAACAATAGTTGAACTATAATCTAAATTATACTTGCCACCTGTTAAGTTTTGGAAACCTTTTGTACCACTTGTGCCCTCAATATCAAAATCTTGTGTTGCATATAACACAGTCAAATTATTATCAGAAGTAAATATAATACCAAGACCTTCTTGTATATTGTTCATATTATAACCCATCAATGAAATATCACCATCTCCAATCATAAAATAGCCAATTGTAGACTCGCTTCCACCAAAATCAGGTAATTGTGTAAGTAAGAAGTTATCTAATTCAGCACTTACATCTCCATTCTTAACATTACCAAAATCAAAACCTTTAATTATTTGACCAACTGAAAATGGTGTCAAACTTGTTACTGGTGCATCTTCACCTTCACCTACTCTCATATTTGTAATGAATGGTATTAACTTTTCAATAAAACTTTTACTCATCTTATTTCTCCTCTACTTTCTTTGATGGTCTTCCCCTTTTCTTTTTAGGTGCTTCTTCAACTACTTGTGCATTCTTTTTGTTTTGCTCTTCTAGTGCCTTTCTTAATTTTTCTCTAAATGCTTTTACAAATTCTTCTTTTGTCATAATTATATCTCCTTCATTAAATTATTTTCTTATTGTTTTATATCTCCATCTAGGAAACCATATATTTTACCATTTGCTTCTTGGTCATAATTTGCATCCATACCACCAAGTGCATCAATCATTGTACCATAACACCCTTCATCTAAATCAAAACTTTGTCTTATGTTTTTTGCAAAGTATCTAAATGAATCTGTTTTCCAACCTGGTTCTATCACCTCACCATCTTTACTCATATATTCTGCTGCTATATCATTGTAATAAATACCATAACCTTCAAAGTCAATAATTGTGAAAAAATCACCTTTTAATACTTCACCTTCCATTTCTGTTCCTTCTGGTATAACCTCAACTGCAAATCCATCATATTTAATATTTCCATCTTTTTGATGCCATTCAAAACCAGCAATTACACTAAATAATTCTCCTTCCATAGTTACTAGGTCAAAGTCATCTTTTGTAGGTGTTGAAGTTGTATCAAAATGGAAATCAATGAAATTATCACCATTATTGAACTTAATGAACTTTGGTGTAGAACCACCTTCATCACTAATTCCTTTTCTCATTGATGTTATAAAAGGAATAATACTTTCTATAAATGTTTTGCTCATAGTTTATTTTCTCCTTATATTATTCATCATCAGAAGAATTATCATTATCTTCTTCTGGTTGTTGTATTTGTTTTAATTGCTCTTTAATCTTTTGCTCTATATATGCTAATAGTTCTCTTGCTGTGTGCATAATTTATCTCCTTTGCGTTATATTTGTGTATCTAATTTTACTAATGCTTCGTTCATAATTAGTGTAATTGTGTATCATTAAAGTAAGCAATATATCCCCCTAATTGCATACCAAGATTTAATGCACTTGTTATTGTATTATTTTCAATTTTTAAACACGAATTAGAAAATATACCCTCATTTACGCCATTGATTAAATAAATATCATATAGGTATAATGCACTTTGTGTATAATGTACACCTCTAAATCTTATATTGTTTGCATAACTATCATTATAATATTCAGCATTATTAAAATGAACTATCATATCAACAATAGGCGTTTCACTTACTCTAAATCGTAAATAACCAAGTATACGCCCTTTTGCATTTTTTAATATATTTATTATTTTACTTGTTTTACCAATTAAAGAAGTTCCTAAACTATAAGTATAATAATTTAATGTTGTTCCACCACTAATAGTTAAATCTCCACTGCCTAATATTGAACTACCGTTAATAGTCTTAATATTCGTTCCACTAACTAATTCTTCTTGACTACCTTTCCAACCAACAGTAACTACACTACCATTAACTCTACCATAAGAGTATGTCCATCTATAAGGTGACACTTCTAAACTTGTAAGAGTAATATCAATGCACTTACCATTAGCACCACTTGAAATAATTTCTACAATTGCTTCTGCTTGAACCATATCATTAGGTAAATCTTTACAATTTAATGTTCCTAAATATGCAGTTCCTTCTGGTGCTAGTATATCTTCTTCAACACTTTGACAAAACTCTTGTGTTGTTCCAGATAAATTCCAACCACTATTAAATGTCTTGTATGTTCTAACATTTGCTACATCCTCTTTTGTTGCAACTACTTCATCATCAATAGATATAGTATTGTCACTTACAACAATACCTTCTCCACCTTCATAACTAGAACTATTCTTTACATCTACTTTTATAACTCTTTTATCATTGTCAACAGTAGTAATAGCAGTGCTTGTTTCACTACCATTATAAAATACTGGAACTACTGATTCATCTAAACTACCATAAATATAATCTATTGCCATTTCTTTTCTTTCCTTTGTTTTTACTCATTTAATTTAGCACTAAAACTCTATAACCATATTATAAACATCCATAAGTTTTAATAAGTCAACTACAAATATTGGTCTTACTCCAAATACATTGTGATAATGATAATTTGCTAGGTTTCCATATTGTCTATTTGCAAAGAACATAGCATTCTTATTTTGGTTATCTTCTGGTGTTCCTCTAAATGAAGCATCCATTAACCAAACAGAATCTGTGATATTTCCCATCTCTTCACTTTCATAGAACATTTCATATACTTCTTCATAGGTTGTAATATCTCCATATTCTTTTCCTAAGTATTGCATAATCTTTTCTACTGATGGTAAATATACTTTTCTTTCACCTAAATCTAAAACACCCTCTTGCTTTGTTAATTTGTAGTAATCATTATCTCTGTAATTGATTGTGCCATAGTATCCATCTTCCGCAATTGTTCCTGGTGTATCTCCTAAATAAGTATACTCCCACATTTCTTGCTCTTTATGTTGTGGTAAAATGGATTGCTTTACTTTATATAGTAATCTGTCATAGAATAAACCAACTTGTTCATCTACTAAAGAATCCTCATATTTTAATCCTATGACACCATTACTAAATGTTGCGTGAATTCCATCTTCATAATATTTAGATTTTGCCCAATCATACATACACATCAACTCACATTCTACTGCTGTGTTAGTTATTTTGCATTCAAGAACTCTATATGGTTCAACCTCACCATCCCCATTGAAATCAACATTTATAATTGTTCCTTTAGGGATAGTGATAGCACCACATTGAACAAAATCATCATTGACTTTCTTCACATATTTTCCATTTACTTTATGGACTACTTCACCATTTAATTTTAATACTTTTGACATAATCTTCCTTTACTAATTCATATCATAACGCATTCCAACAAAGTCTTCTATTATACCACGATTATATACTACAACATCTATTGCTTCACTTGGTTGTGTTAATACACCAAATACAACATTTGCATCGCCATCAACATCTACTACATCTACAATAGCAATTCCTGTTTTTGCAATTAAAACTGCTTGTTGTGGTGCAATCTCAATAGTTTTGAACATTGTTAAATCTTCTACTGTTTGTCCATTCATTATTATTGGTGTTGTATATGTATATGTAAACGGACTATAATCTGAACTTGCTGCTACCCAATCACTTGTTTCTATTGTATATGTATGTGTGTCAATTGGTAAAATTAAACCGAGACATTTATATAAGAATAATGTTGATAAATATGTATATATGCCATAAACATCTTCTTTCTTTACATTACCACCCTGTGTTGTAAAGAATAAATCTTGTGTTCTTGATGGGACAAAATACTCATAAGCAAATGAATCTGTAAACACATTTTGTGGTATGGAATCTACCTTAAACTTATAAGAAGTTTCAACATTTACTGTGAAAGGTTCAGTTCCAACACCAACAGCATTTAAATTTAGTGATTTGAAATACCAACCAGTAAATAATCCAATTGAACCCATTGGAGTAAAGTAAACAGGTACTTCTACAACACTCTCTCGTTGTCCGTTGTTTCTTATAATACGACCTTCTGATTCTGAAATGCTTATATCCTCATTTAACAAGTCAATAGAACTGTACACTATACTACTTAGTTCAGCATAACCTTTAATAAAAGATGAGTATGTATCCTCCTCCCACCATAAATGTCCAATATTAGATGGTGCTTCACTTACTACATCAAATGGGATTTCATAAATATCATATGCTGTATTTGGTATTGGACCTGAGTGGTCTCCTGTGACATCTATTGTATAACTACTATTACCAATATATCTAACAATAGAGGTTTCATCATCATAACCCATATAGTAAGAGGTTGTATTCATATCTGTACCACGCAAGGTAATAGATTTTTCTGAGAAAATTGTATACCAAGCACCGTTTGTATATTTCTTAAGTGTATATTTATTGCTTGGTTCTGCTTTAAGGAAGTGTTGTCCCTCTTCTGGGTTTGAGTCATCTAATACATAATGTGTATTTACCCAAGCACCATTGTCATAATAATAAATAACACCATTCAATAAATAATACTTAAATTCATCTGGTTCTGTTCCATAAGCAAATCTTATTGTTGCACCTCCCCACATACCACCTGCGGATGCAAGTAAGTTTCTAACCACTGTTGTATAAATAAATACATTACTGCTAGTATTACTAATATAATATTGACCCACTTCTGGATTTTGTGGTAGTTCTGTTGTGTATTCTACTACTGCCCAAATATCTCCACTGAATCTTTTCAATGTCTTTGTAACTGTTGTTATATGAGTTTCTTCATCAGTATCATATTGAATATCTAACCACAATTCACCAGTCTTTGGTTCTGCTGGTTCTGATGAATAAGTATATACTTGTCTCCATTCGTAGTTATCCTCAGAAACAAATCTTACAAGGGTTGTATATTCTGCACCTTTGAAATCTAATTTAGCAATATCAGGAGTTGTTCTAGTATCAAAATAAAGATTCTTAACCGCATCACCAACTTGAATATATGTCTTTTGTTCTGGTTCTAAATTAACTGCATACATACCGCCTGGATTTGCATATGTTAAACTGCTTGGTAATATTGTTTCATTTGTAATAACACTGTCTCCACCACCAGAACTACCACCAGAGTCACCACTTCCGTAAATCTTGTAGTTCTTATCTCCTACTAAAATGTTTTGTAGTGGTGCTGTTTCCACTGTAGATGGAACATCAGCATTGAACTCAATATTTAATTCACCTTCTGGTGCAAGATGATTACTATCCCATAAATCTTTATCTTCTTGTGTGCAGTGAATAACTTGGTTGTTAATGTGTGCATCATAATCTGCAACCTTTTGTTCTGTAATACCACTGTTTAATTCTGCTAATTGCTCTGGAGTTAATGTGTCCTGTTTACCATCTAATGCTGTCTCTATATCTGAAATTTCCCCTTCAAGTCCTGATAAATCATTCTTTGTTGCAACTACCTCTGTATCAATTTGGAATGTATCATCGTAACCAACAAGGTCAATTCCATATCCTGCACTATAAATCTTACCACTAGAACTAATAACACCATCTTCAATTGTAATGTTATCTCCAGCAGTTAATACATCTTGTTTTCCTTCTAAATCTAATTTTGTAGCAACAATGCCTTCATCAATACTAATTGCACTTATTTCATCTTCATCTGAGTCATCTGCAATCTTAATACCAAATCCTGCTTCATAAGTTGTATCAATTGCACTGATTTCATTACCACTAATAATAATGTTATCTCCTGCATCCAATGTATCTTGCTTTCCAGATAAATCTTCTTTGGTTGCAATTACATCTGTGTCAACTGCAAATGTATCTTCATCTACACCAGTAAGTGATAAACCAGTTCCTGCAAAATATTCTTTTCCTTCTGCACTGATTTCATTACCTTCAATAGTAATCCCTTCACCAGCAGTAAGTGTGTCTTGTTTGCCTTCTAATGCAGTAAATACGCCACCACTTGTTACAGGATTTGTACTATCTTCTGTTGGTTCTGCATCAAAGGTTAAAGTATCTTGCTTACCTGCAATATCACTTTGCATTTCACTTAATATGGTTGCTGTAATTCCACTATCTACTGCATCTTGTTGTGCTTGTGTTAATGTGTCTTGCTTTGATTCTAAGTCTTGTTTTGTAGCAATAACTGTTTCATCAACACTAAACTCTGTACCAGTTAAATCTAATCCTGTACCTGCTGTATATGTAGTATCTGTTGCACTAATTTCATTATTCTCAATTGTAATATTAGCACCTGCTGTTAATGTATCTTGTTTTCCTGCAATTGCTGTTTCTGCATCATCAATTCTTCCACTTAATACATCATCTGCATCTTGTCTATCTGATACTTCATCTTCAATGTCACCTTCTACTGTATCTAAGTCATTTTTAACTTCATCAATTTGGTTGCCCAAAGATGTAATACTATTGTTAATTGTAGGTAAAGTTGTTGTTGTAATTGTTCCTACTGTTGTAACTGTAGCATCATATCCTTCTCTCTTTGCTGTTGTGATTCCACTATTGACTGCATTGAGTTGTGCTTCTGATAATACATCTTGTTTTGTATCTACATCACCCTTTGTAGCGATTGTAGTCGTGTCTACACTAAATTGAGTTCCATCTAATGATAAACCATTACCAGCACTGTAAGTTGTGTCTACAGCACTTATAACGCCTCCACTGATAGAAATATTATCACCTGCTTCTAACGCATCTTGCTTTGTTGCTATATCTCTTTCTAAAATATCTACTCTGTCTTGTAGTGAATCAATGTCACCTTCAATACCACTAATATCTAACTCACTCTTTAAATCATCAATATTTAATGATATTGTATATGTGTTACTTCCTTCTACTCTGTCTACAAGTATGTACTCACTTCCTTCACAACTCATAATAAGGTCATCTGCACTTACTTCAAATGAATCATCTGCTGTTGTGAATATTAAAGTGAAGTGTCCATCATCTTCATCTAATGAAACACTTGTAATAGGTGCTTGTGTTGGAATTTCAATAGTATCTCCAATTTTTACACCGTCTTTTTTGAGTTCATATGCAGCAACATTGCCCTCTCCTGCATCATCTAACTTTGAAACTGTATAATTATGCAAAGAGAATGCAACTTCACTACTTCCATTGTAGGATGTTTGTCTTCCTTCGTCATTTATAAGTAAAGAATATGGCACACATCTTACATCTACACCAATAGCACACCCTTTATTGTCTACACTTGTAGTAGATGTATCTGTTGAAATACCTTCATATTCAATCTTTACTACTTTTTGATTTAATTGTCCATAAATATAATTCATAATCTTACTCCACTATAAAGAATTTTGTTCTAGGAACTACTGTGTTATATACTTCCTCTATTTCAGGTTCATCACTTGAATCTGAACTATCACTGTCACTTGAATCATCTTCTACTACTCTTCTAATAACATCAACTTCGTAATAATAACAACCTGCTAAAAGATTTATTGTATCACTTCTATCCAAATGTAATACAACATCTCCATATTTATTTAAGTCATCTCTTGTATACACTTTTCTTAGGATAAGTCTTTCTTTGTATCCTGGTTCATATAAACAGAATAACAACTCATCATATTCTTGTAGTTCATATCTTACTGGGACTAATTGTGTTCCCCAGTTAATAAAAATAGGAGTAGTAACCTCATCACCTCTGGTTAAAGTAATTATGTTATTGTTTGAAATTGTAAACATACCTTTCTCTCCTATTTATATTTATTATTTAGTTTTTTTGTCTTTAATGATTATCTCATTGTCTTCTTCTTCATCTGGTAATGCATCAATATCATCCAAATCAAATAGACCCTTTTCTTTGTTATCTCTTTCTACATCAAAGTTATCTGATACTTCTAAATCTTGTCCTGCACCAAATACATCTTCAATATCATCTTCTATTGTAATTTCATCATCTGTATCAGCAATAATTTCTTCTGCTTTATCTGCACCATCTAACATAGAATCAACTAAATCTCCATCTGTGATTTCAAGTGCTTTGTTTAGCATACCGACTGTTTCAAGTTTAAGGTCAACAATTTCATTAAGAATATCAATGACTTTCTCATCATCTTCGTTAATATCATCGTTTGTTAATGTTAAAGTTGCAATAACACCTTTAAGAGCATCAATAGAATCAAACTCATTTCTTACTATATCACTAATACTCATTGCTTTTGCATTTGTTACAATCTCTTCTGGCACATCTTCTTCATTATTTGCATCAATGTCAATATCTAAATCATTCTCGGCATCAATATCTAAATCATCTAATGAAAGCATATCATCAACATCTACATCTGGAAGGTCTTTGTCATCTTCTACATCAATATCTACTTCATCTTCAATGTCAATGTCTTCTTCATCTTCTTTCTTATCATCTTTCTTTGAAGACTTTTTGTCATCCTTCTTCTTGTCATCTTTCTTATCATCATCGTTTGCTTCTTTAAGAGATTCTAATTTAATCTCACCCCAAGATTTAACTACATCTTTGTCAAGTAATCCAGACTTAATTAAGAAATCTACAAACTTCTTAAATTCTTTTACTTCATCTTTTGGTGAATGCTTATATGTTTTATAATATTGGTCATAGAATATTTTTACAACATCATTAAAATCATAATCATCTGGGTGTTCAACCTTTATTGCTTCTTTAATGCTCTTCTTTGCTTCTTTTAATGATTCTTCATACTCTTCTGGGTATCTTCCATATACAACTTTATCATTTTCATCATATATTTCTACACTTGCATAACCTTCCTTATCAAAAAGTCTATCTGCTTGTTTCTTTGCATCAACTAGATTATCAAATGTTTCATCATAGTCATCTGGTTCACCCAAATCTCTTGCATCTTCATCATACCAATATTTGATTGAATATTTAGTTTCTTCAAGTGGTTTTAATTCAACTTGTTCTTCATTCAATGTTAATTTTCCTTCTAAAAGTTTCATTTTATATTCTCCTTTATTTCCTTTCTTTTAATTAGTCTAAAAATCTATCATCAATGTCATCAGTATCGTCTTCTGATTTATCTTCTTTCATACCTAACATATCTCTTAACCAATCTTCTTCAAACCATAATAAGTCATTTAATTGTGTCATTGTAAGACCGTCTGGATAAATGTCTTCAAGTATGAACTCTAAATCATATAACTTGTCTGCATCAACAATTTCATAATAGAAATCTACTGCACCAGACCAAGGTTGATAATCATTGATGTCTGCTAAGATTTTGAGGTCTTCTTTGATTTCCTCTTTCTTTTCTTCACAGTTTTCACAAGACTCTGCGTATGGGTCATCTCCACCTTCATTTTTGATTTCACCATAGTTCTTAATTGGTTCAAGACCTAACTTCTTATCAATTTGGTGTGCATAATCTACAATGTCTTGTCTATTTGTGAATAAACCATCATCGTGATATTCTTTGTCACTGTAGATGCTTTCAAATACTTCTTTTAATTCTTCATAGTCTTCTTTTGTATTGAAGTAATCTTTTGCATCATTTACTGTTTCAATATCATCTCCCCAGTAATATAACCAACCTGAATCGTAATATGCTTCTTCATTATTCATTGACCACATAACCTCACCAAGTTTGTAAGCAAGAACATAGTAAGGAAGTTTTGCCATTTCATTTAATTCTGTTTCTTCTGTCATACCAGTTTTCTTTGCAAACTTACCTGCTTTCTTTTCATAGTTAGGTGCAACTTGGTCTACTTTTCTCTTTAACTCTTGTGCAACTGTTGGTCTATTTCCTAACTTACCAGATTTTTCAAGTTTCTTTACTGCAATTAGTCTTGCTTTTTCATCTGGGTCTGCTACTTTTCCTATTGCTTGTCCATCAAGATAGTCTTGTGTGTTTTCTCCACCAAGTTTTACTGACTTCTTGAAAGCACTAGAAGACTCATCAAGGTCATCAAATATATCTGGAAGGTCATATTTGTGTGCTGTGTTTCTAATTCTTTCTTTCTCTGCTTCCCTCTCTGCCTCTACTTTTTTTAGTCTTTCATTGGCCGCTTCATTTTCAATCTCTGTTTCAATAAAATGAGACAAGTAATCAAATAGTCCTTCTTTAAGTTCATCTTTTGTATACATAGAAAGGTCAGAATCACCATCAAACATCTCGCTATCATAACAATAACCATTGACATAAAACAATACTTCAAACCAGTTATTATCATCAATGTAAACATCATCACTATCATATGCTGTGCCATCTACAAACATATTGTATAATTCCTCAGGGAAGTCACTTGCATTACGATAATAATCATCGTCATACTCAACATACACTTCGCCATCAACCATTAAGTCAACCGAATATATTTTACCGTTTGGTGCTTCAAGTGAAAGTGATGCAATATTAGTACCATAATCAAACAACATACTATCTTTGCATTCTTCAAGGTTTTCATAGCAGTTAAATTTTGTATTTTCTAATTTAATGAATTCTGTGTCAATTGCTGTATCTATAGCACCGTCATCATTAACATCAGTATCTTCAACTTCTGTTTCTTCTACAGCAACTTCTTCTTCAGTTTCTTCTGATTCTACATCTTCTTTTAATGACTCTTCTACATCTTCTTCCTCTTCATCTTCTTCCTCTTCATCAAAAATGTCATAGTCAAAGTCACCATCAAATGCAATGTCACCATATTGAATATCAGCACTTGTGTCATATACTAAAGCAGCAATATCAATCACCTTTCCTTTGATATATATTTTACCGTCCTTTTCTCCAAGTACTTCACAACTATATTTATTATCAATATCACCATTATCTACTAAATATCCAACATCACCCCTGTCAAATGCTCCTACACATTCTTCATCCATTGTGCTATAGAACATATCGGAGTAGTTATCAATCTCGTTTTGAAGGTCAACACCATTTAGAGCATTCTCACCAATATTACCAACTGAAATATATGTATCATAAACACTTACATCAGCAGATTCTCCATCAGAATAGTTAGAATACATCTCTCCAATAATTTCTTCTAATTCACGATAATCAATTATATCGCAGTTAATAAGTACTTGTAAATCGTATGGTAAATCTGCTTCTGCATCATAAACTTCATAGTATTCATTGTATATAATATAATCTTCACCTTCTGCTTGGCTAAATGAATAGTAATTATCATCGCCAATCATTTCAGGGTGTGATGCAATAACTTTTGCTAATTGTACTTTAGCATCATCAATAAAATCTATATATAAATTGTGGTCTGGTTCTCCAGCAATATCTTTAAATAACATATTTAATTTGTCATCCTCTTCTCCACCATATTCATCATCTTCAGAGGTGTCTGTATACTTCATAATAAATACTGCTGCATTTGCTGTATCATCAATTAAACCTTCACCAGAATAGAATACTTCATCGTTGTCTTTATAACTAATTTCAACAAAATCCATTGCTCTGATAAGTTCTCCAGCAAGAGATTCAGATTCATATAAAATATCAAATAGATTTGTATAAGACCAGTCATTGCCAATCTCTGCTAATGCTTGTTCTGCTTTCTCTTTTCTGATTCTTGCCTCTTCTCTCTTCTTTATAATAGCATCTCTTCTCTCTTTGATTTTTGCTTCAAACTCTGCTCTTTCTCTTTCTTCTTCTGCTGCTAATTCTTCATCAGACATATCATCATCTTCCTTGAGTTCTTTAGATTCTTCTAAACCTGGTAAATCTGGAAGGTTAAATCTATTTCTTAACTCTGCTGTTGCTTTTCTACTTCCATTTATCTCAGATACATCGTGTTCATTGAAAAATTTAACAGCATAATCAATCTCTTCATATGTAAGACTTCTCCAAGTTAAATCTGGTGTGAGACCAACTGCAACTAAAGTACCAACAAGGGTTGTACGATAATCAGGAACTTCAATATTAGCAGGGAGATTTAATGTAACTCCCTCATCATTCATAACAATATCTATATCATCTTCCAGTCCAGGCATTGGTACAGATTCAATATAACCATCTACTAACTTTTGGTATCCTCTTAATGTGTTTTTAATATCCTTAACTTCTGCTAATTTACCTGGTTCTTTTACAACTGCTGTTATAATATCATTATTCATATCTGTATCAGCATAATAATCAATTTGTGGTTCATAATGCGTTCCATCAACACCAACTTGAATATCATCATCTGGTCTAAAACATCTTTCTCTCTCACATAAAGCATCAAAAACATTTCCTGTGTTTTCTTCATATGCATTTGCTACTTCATTGTAGTGTTCCATTGCTGCATCTGTGAAATATCCCTCATCATCAAATACATCAAAATCATTATTACCTACAACATAGTAGAAAATATCATCAATTGCCATAGTGTTGAAATCTGGTTCTTCTTGGTCATCAATGTCTTCTTTTATCTCTTCTTCATTTTCAAACCACTTATTTTCTTCAATGTATTTAATTATATCTTCATCAGATATTCCACCATCTTCTTTCATACCTATATATTCATCAAATGCAGTATATACATCTAAATCATATAAAAGATTTAAATTCTTAATATTAAAAAGATGTACAAGGAATTGCTTACATACACTTTCAGGCATTGGCATCATTGAATTATCATCTAAAAATAATGCACTACTATCAGACCACTTATCAATAGCATCTTCCATAAAATTATTCCAGAAATTTCCTAAAATAACATAGTCTTTTGCTTTTGAATCACTTGCATCTAATTCTGCTTGTGTTGAACTAATTAACTCTGGGAAGTCTTTCTTTGCTCTCTCAACATATTTAATTAAAACATCAGGATAAATTTCATTAAGTTGTTGTGATTCATTTAACTTCTTAACACTTAATGTATATCTAAAACCTTCTTTAACACTTCTTGAAATCTTGAAATTGATTTTATTCTCTTTTAATTTAGAAATGATTCCACCAAGTTCTTTTCTGTCTTTAACATCCAAACTATAAACATCTTCCTTGAGTTCATATTGAGTTCCTTCTAATAAACTCTCTACTAATCCCATCTCGTTTGTCTTTGGTGCTTTAGGTTCTTTTTGGTCAGCATCTTTACTTCTGTCCTTCATAACCTTTTCCATTTCTTTCTTGGATTTTTCTTCTTGCTCTAATGCTTGTTCTAGGACTTCTTCTTGTCCATTGTCACAATCTTCATTTAAAATACTTTTGATTTTACCCATTACGATTTTTATTCTCCTTTTATACTTTGTTTTTAATGAGTTTAAGTATAACTCACTTAATCATTTAATTTAGCAATATATTTAAACCTTGTATACAAGAAATTGCAAAAATTGAAAAAGATGGATTTGTGGTCCATCTTATTTTGCTTTTAATCTTTTTGCTATGTAATTGAAATCATCTACTAATTGAAAAGTTTTATTATCTAATGTATCTAACCACACTTTATTATCTACCAATGCTACACCTGTGATGCAATCTATCGGTAAAATAATTGGTATGACCTCTGCTTCTGCCTTCTTATGTTTCCTTTTCTTCTTTGGTTTGCTCTTTTGTTTATCACTAAAACCTACTACAGATTCTTCTTCTTCTATTTCTTCTTCAATCTCAGGAAGTTTTAATATGCGTAATCTTATAAATTTATTGTTCATTTGCTGTCATATCTCCTAATATAAATAAGTTAATCTCTCTTAGCACTTCTTCATATGCTAATACTTCACCACAAAGTGCTGCTGCATCACAACCAATTTGAACATACTTTACAAAGTCATCTTTATCTTCTTGATTTACTTTATATTCTTCAAACTCTTTTCTCTTTGCAACATAGTTTTGTCTTGTGATTTCCTGCATTGTTCTAATTTTACATCTTACTTTATCTATGTCTACCATTAGAATACCCCCATCTCATCTTTGATAATTTTAATATCACCATCTTCACAAAGCATAATCAAATCAAAATAGATTCCAAATACTTCTAAAATATCTTTTGCAGAACTACCGATTGGAACATAGTTTCTACCCAATACAACTTCATCTACAATATCTTTGATTACAGGTGGAACTTTGGTGCTATCATATGTATCAGCAGTATAATCACCTAATGAACTTTTTATTGTCCAATTGTATCCACCATCATAAACCGATAAAATTAAATATCCTACCATATAAATCTCCTTATTTTTACTACCACTTAATATTATACAACTTTTTTAAAAGAAAGTCAATGGTTTTTTACTTTTTCTCATCTTAAATTGTTGGTGTAGCACAATATTGATAAGGATTTCCAGAACTATCATAAAATACTTGTGGAGTTGGTGTATGTGGTGCATTTGAAATTACTATACGATTTTCATTAGCACCATCATTATACCCCTGCTCATATGCTTTATCAAGCATATTTTTTAATTCCACAGGTGTTAATTCTATTTTCTTATTATTTTCTTTAACTACTACTAATATTGGTTTCATTTTATTCTCCTTTTTAACCTATATTAAACTTAATTGGGTTTTCTAATGTATCTTTAATCAATTCATCTGGTATTTTTACATTGTTTACCACAATAATTTTAGTTGTAAGAATATCAATTATCCATTTCTGCTGTTTAATTATTTCCTTTTGTTGTTCTATAATGTTTTCGTATTCTTTACTTGTCATTCTTTACTCTCCTTAACCACTTCTTTAATATTTTTAATGAATCTCCATCAATAAAAGATAATGCAGAGTTGTCTATATTTGCTTCTTTATCTTCTATTGAAGTTATCTTACAAAAGTCTGCATTTAGTCTTTTGTTTGAATATGCTTCAACAAAGAAGAACTTTTTTATAATGTTTAATACTTCTAAATCTTCTCTTATAGATGTTAATGAACTTTCAACTCTTAAATCATATAAGTTGTTTTCTAGTAATAGGTTAGTCACCTTTTGTAATCTGTCTTTACTATTCATTTTTATTCCTCCTTCATTAAATCTCTAATATACTCACTATTTTCAAGTGCTTCATTAACTCGTTTGATTATCTCTCTTTTTATTTTTTCTCCAAACATATCTTTACAACACTCTTCACCAAAAGAATACGCTGTTCTAAACATATTTTCATCTATCATTATTGTAAATGATTGCTTTTCTCTTAATTCATCAGGCATATCATCTTTTCCAATCAATATATAATTATCTATTCTTAACATTTTTATTTCTCCTTATGTTATTATCTATTTTTAATTTACTATTTATCTATGTGTGAATAATTGTATATAAAGTAGTATTGAATTCAACCGATGGAATTATTTGTAATATGTTTTCCCATCCTATTTCATTTAATATTCTTCCTAATGATTGGAAGTCTGTTTTATCAACTTTAATAAAAATTGTGTTCTTTGATTCTTGTAAATCTTTATTAATTAATGTTAAATTAGTTGCCATTTTTCTCTCCTTAATATCTATCTCTTACACTTGGACTATACAATCTTTTTAATAAATCATAATATTTAACACGATATTCTATATATGCCATAAATATTTTTTCATTATAATCATATGGCTTTTCTTGTAATTCATTTTCTTTAACCCAAAAGGTATTTTTTTCTCTAAGATGCGGATAAAGTACTTCATATTCATTTTTCTTACCTAGTTTTACAATTTCAACTATAAGCAAATTTTCTTTTAATACTACTTTATCTCCTACTTTAAATAAATATTCTTTACTTGTCATTATCCAACCATTCCTTTATCAAAGTAAAAGAATTATTAGCAACTGTTATAGGCACACATTTTATATCTTCTTTAATATATGGTTTTAATTCTTTTATAGCCACTTCAAATTGAATTATATTATAATCATCATAATCGCTACCCATAATAAAAGTTTTATTGATAATGTGTGATTTAATAATATCTAATATTTCTAAATCTCTAACAATAATCTCTGCACATTTAGTTGTGTATTCGCTTTCTTTTTTATCTGTTCTTTTTAATATTTCGCATAATGCTTCTTTACTTGTCATTTTCTTCTCCTTCACAAAATTCACAAGATGTATTTGTTTTCTTCCACTCTTCTGAATATTCAGGATACCCATCTTTTCCATCTAAATATTTATATGACAAAACATTTAGACATCTTTCACAGCAATTGCCAAGAATACACATTGCTTCACTTAATGTATAATCTCCACTATTTACCATTGCTAGTATCAACTCTTCACTACCCTTACCAAGATGAGTATGTCCTGTCAACAATTTAAAACTATCAGCACCATCTTCCCATTTCATAAACACAAATGGTACATAAGATTTACCTACTTTCTCTTTACCACATTTAGTGCATTTACAACCTTTAATGCCTTTAATCCACCCACCTGTTCTTTTACGATATTTTAATGGGTGTTTGCAAGTATCTTTGTTATCATAAAACTTGTTTATTGTATGTGTAATTTCTAATGGATAACTTGTGTGGTAAGTATCTATTCCTAATTCTTTAATTCTTTCAGATGTAACTTCATCCTCTGGATAGTTCACAACATTTCCATCTTTGTCTTCATACCACAATCCTATTTTTAATTTTGTTTTATCAATTTTCATATCTCTTTCTCCTTAATCAAAAAATAAACATCTATCTTATTAAAGTTTCTATTTTATTTTCTCACCATTTTATAGCAGTTAAATACTTCTCTATCAAAAAAACACTTAAATATTTGCTTACCATATTTTACAGTAATACGAAACATATTATTATGGATATTCATATTTGTCCTAATTAGTTTCTTACCCTTTTTCATATTCAAACTCCCTAATCAAAAAATAAACACCCATTTAATTTTTTTAACTAATTTAATAATAGTTTCTTTTAATTCAGCGTTCTCTCTAACAATTTTCATATATTCATCATAAGGAATATCTTCTGGTCTAACATCTCCAACACATTTTTCCTCATCTGCATTATTATATGATTCTTCAAAAATATCAGGTTTACAAGGATAGTATTCTCCTTTAACACCTTTGATAATATAATCACCTAAAGATACCTTCATATCTCCTTCAAGAGTTTTAATAAATAATGTTCTTTCGCCATCTCCATTCCACGCTGTATAATAGTTGGCATAATCAAGAAAGTTAATACATTCTTGTAGGTTATCTCCATTGTATTGTATTGCTTCTATTTCTACTGGTTTCTTAATGTACTTCATTTTTATTCTCCTTTTCTGTAATTAGGATAATACCATCCTTTCCACCATTCTTTTACTCTTTCTTTTTTCCTATACTCTTCTTCATTATATTTTTTATATTCAGAATCACTACTACCCGCACCCCAATACATTGCAAAAGCATCGGCAAAAGCAAAAGCATCGTTTTCATAAATATGCAAATGTTCCTTTATAATTTGTAATATCTCCAGAGCATTGTATACTTGAGCAATATCATCTTTATAAATATCCCCTAGATGCATATTACTACCTCTTCTTTGAAATACTATATTATCAAACGCTTCTTTATCTGTCATTTTAATATCTCTCCTTCTTTAACCAAGTTAATACACCACCTAGAGAAGATGTATTACTTGATGCGATTTCTCTTAATGTTTCTTGCTCTGGAACATCAATAATAACTTTTTCACCAGATTCTAGTGTTCCCTCTATTTGCTTAAATCTGTAGAAGTGGTCTACTATACACCATTCTGCAAATTCTTCATCTGTTAAAGTGTTTAACCATTCTCTATTTGTCATTTTTATTCTCCTATTTTTCTTAACCATTCATTGTGTTTTTCTCTTAAAAATTTATCTACCTTAAGTTGTAATACATTTGCTTGTTTACTTACTTTCACAAACTCTGGTAATTTTGACATTATAAATGATGCTGCTTCATCCATTTGGTTTTCACTATCTGTTTCTCTAATTATTTCTAATGCTCTTTTAATTGAAAACTCAATTTTTTCCTTTTCCATCTCAAATTGCTTAAGTTTTTTATCTTCTGTTTTAGTTAATGGTCTTTTATTTTCTCTATTTGTCATCTTCTTTATCCTCTTCTTCAAATGCTTCTTTTAACAATTCATATTCAAACTTAGTCTTAATTGTAATTGGACTATCCATATTGTTTATCAACATAATATATTCACCATCAGGCGTTTCTACAAAACTTACATCAGTTAATTTCTTTATATAATTGAATGCTATCAATCTTCTACAGATAGTGCTATACATTTTATGGATATTACTTGGAATTTTTCTATATTTATATTTTTTATTTATAGTTATTCCTAATTCATTCATTGCTTCTTTACTTATCATAAATCATTCTCCCTTAAATAATTAGTTAATTGTGAACTTATCCACATAATATTTACTGTCTCATCAATGTTTCCTTTCAATGATTTGTTTAAATAATTTACGAAATCTAATAAAACTTTTTCTTTTAATATGTCTAATTCTACCAATCTTTCATCTAATATATCACAAAGTTCTTCAACATATTTTGTTTGTCCACCTGCTTTGTTTACAAACTCTAAAATTATATATCTAATTTCTTCACCTAATTCTTTATTAGTTATTGTTATCATTTTCTTTCTCCATCTTAATTTTTAGTTTAACTTTATATATAGCAAGGTCAATGATTGTCATTAAAATAGTTGATATAGCAAGAATACCTAAACAAATATATAATATCTTATCCATATTTATTCCACCTCACTTATTCTTATTAAAGTTTCTCGTTACTATTTATTAGTTCAAAATAATCCTTGTTTACGCTAATATAGTACTCCATTGTAAATCTGGCTGTGTTTAAACCTACCAAAGCAGTCTCTTTTTTTATTTTTCCTTTTTTAGTAATTGGTTTTTTCTTTTCTAGTTTTGTTATTTGATTCTTAATATACTCAAAACTGGTATAGAAAATAGCATTGTCAAACTGACGAGCAAGTTGAGATATAAGTCCTTCTGTAACTTGTTCTACTGTTACATTTGCTTTAAACTTTAATATATCATCATAACTAACTGCTATTCTTTTTTGTTTAATATCCATATTTATTCTCCTTTCTCATTATAGATAATAAATTCATCTGGAGTTTTTACTTCTACTACTAATGGTTCATCCGATGTTGATGCTGATGTTGTATAAAAAGTTTCTTCTTCTCTATCTAATTCAGTTAAATCCCACTGCCAAGGAAGTCTTATCGTATCATAAAAACAACCATCACATAATTTACTAATAGGACACATTTCGCAACTTACCTGGTCTGTACAAATTTGTTTAATTTCACTTAACTTATAATCTTTCATTCTCTAACATTTCCTTTAATTTCTTTATTGCATTCTTACATTCATCACAAATCATTTCTTCCGCATTAGAAGTAGTTTTATCACATATAATACATCTATTTACGATTATTGATGTAGATGGTATTTCTACAACACAACCACTTTCTCTTGGACACCTTACAGTATAAGGTTTAGAGCAGGTATAATATTCACCATATTTTTCAACTAACTCATCTCGTGTTGTAGATGGAGATGTTGTGTAAGTATTTATTTTTGTGTAATATATACAACCATTACATTTATTTGTTGTTAATTCCATCCTTTTTACCCTCTTCAATATCCCACATAGATGGTGAATAAGAAAAACCAAAGTATTTATCGCAATACTCTTCTAGCATACATCCTACACAACTATGTGCTGATTGTTTTTGTTTAATACAAATGTCTTTGACTTCACTTAATTTGTAGTCCTTCATCGGTTTTAATTTCTTTTTCATTTCTCATCATCCTTTAATATAATATAACATCTTTACAGTATGAGATGTCATTTATATTATTTACCACTCTTATACTTCTTAAGCATAAATACAACTTGTTCAATGAGTTTTCTCAAAAGTGCCATTTCTTTAACAAGAACTTCTGCATTGTCATTGTCATTGGAAATATCATACTCTTCTTTGAGTAAACTGTTTGCATCCTCTAATAATCTTGTTTCTAAACTCTTTTTTGCCATTTTTATTCTCCTTTCTTTTCTTTTATATTCTCTACTACATCTTCATTAAAGTAGTATGTATAATCACTACCTGTATTAGTGAGCATATAATTATTGTTTCTAAACATCTCACTTGTATTATATTCTAAATGACCACAAAGCAAAGATTCACTAAATGTGGTCACTAAAACATCTTTATTCAAATAAATATCAATATCTTCCTTTCTCATACTGATGTCCTTTTTCTCACTATATATATTATACAACTTTTAATCACAAATGTCAAGAACTTTTTAAAACTTTTAATCAAAATCAATTCCAGATACTTTTTTAATATAGATTTTGAGTTGATTTATAATGTCTCTCTCAATGAATTCTAATACTTGATAGGCACAACCATCACTGGAAATATTATATGCACCATTATATAATTCTACAACATCTCCATCACACATCTCAAACTTGATGTACATTTGTTGACCATTATCATCTACATATACTGGAATCCTATATCCAAAGAATTCCCACATACCTTCAAATGTGCAAACCTCATTGTCATCTTTCCACTTCTCTCTATCTTCACTTGTTGTTTCAATATTAAAGAAATCAGGTGTGCATTCAACATAGTCCCAGTTATCATATATAAGTGCAAACAAATTCTTAATACACTCTGAATAGAACTTAAATTTATCTTGTGAATCTTTACTTAATACTACGGAATCTTGTGCTGCTTCTATAATTAAATCTAAATACTCTTTGCAGATTCTATAAAATTCTTCCCACTTTCTAATCTTCATCTTCTACCTCATTAAATATAAATCCTCTAACTTCTACACACCCCTCACTTACTTCAATAATTCTATCAAAGCACATAGAGAAAGTGCTAGGATATTCTTCTAAATGTCCTAATAGTGTATCATTACCAAATTGACACTCTACTTCTTCACCATCATCATCTATCATCTTATAGTCTTTTAACATACTATTTACTTCTGGTTCGGCATCTAATAAATTATCAAAGAAACCAATAAGATACCAATTGTTATACTCATCTACAAATACTACTTGATACTTTTTTAATTTCATAATTCTTTCTCCTTTCCTCTCCATCTACAGTGACATAGAAAAATACCACCATTAAATTAACAAAAATCCCAATCAGGTGTTAAATCATATCCACCTGAAGTGTTGATATATGTTGAGATTGTTGGTAAGAAGTCATCAAAACCACTTTTATCTCTTGTGTCATAAAAACTTGTTGTGTGTGCTAATAATGTTTCATCTTTATCTTCAATTTCTTTCAGCAAATCTTCAACACTAACCTCATCCCCATATTCATCTACAACTACATATGAATCTTTCTTATTTAGTTTTATCTTCCAATCATCTAATGTGTAAATATTTAAGAAAGGATACATACATAAAGAAAATCTCCAACCAGCAGACTTTTTACCAATATGTAATTTATAAGTCTTTTCAGTTAAATCATCAATGTATAAAGTTTGTGTTCTCCAACCATAGTTTTTAGAACTTACTACTAATCTGTTTACCTTTTCACCAAGTTTATCTGACTTAGGTAAATTCCAATAATCTCCGTTTTTATGTTCTAAATAATAATTACATCCCATAGTATACTCCTTAATCACATAATTTTCTAAATCCACTTTTCATTAACTCTATAAAATTATCAAAGTGTTTTTCTTCTGTTTTGCTTACCATTCTAATATAATTTGTCCACACTTCATATGGATAATATTTTTCTTCAAACTTCATACCAGTGCATTTAGTTTCTTTACCATCTAATTTGATTATTTCTTCTGTTTCAATACGATTAAAGTTGTCCTCTACTTTATCTACTTCTACACCCAACTTTTTTGCAATTTTTTCTCTTTCAATTCTTGGTAAGTCAAGATAAGAATCATACTCATAAAGTAATTTATCTATAATTTCTTTTCTTTCCAACACATCCTCTTCAATACTCCAAACATTATAACCAACATTATAATAATCTTTCATCATTTTAAGATGCTCAATGATAAAATCAAATGAATAAAAATAGTCCCAAGGGTATGTAGACTTTGCAATCTTAACTAATTCTTTTTGATGTCTTTTAATATCTTGTTTATATTGTTTTTTATTTTTATCACTCATAATTATTCACCTTTCTTATTTAAATTATATTTACAAGTATCACAATCATTATCACAATTTTCACCTTGTTCATCATTAGCAATACACTCCACTATATCATACCCATCTTCTGTATGGTCTGTATGGTCACCTATATGTAAATTGCTTAAATCATCCTTTATATCAAACACTTCTGCATATTCTGGATTATTTTTCTTTACCCATTCTTCCCACTCTTTTTGCTCATTCTCGTTATACCAGTGTCCATATTCATTCTTTTTGTAATATGGATGTTCTTTAAGGAATTCATCTAATGTTTCTTTTGCATCATCTTCATCCCAACAAAGTATAGTAGAATTATCTGGAAGTTCTAATACTGTTGCGACTGTTTCACCTTCATTTACAAACTCAAACTTTGGTGAATCATCATTAAATAACACCTCACACCATTGAACAGTCACATAATAACCATCACTACTTATTATGTTAATATTCGTATAACCATAATTTGAACTTCTTTTTTTATCTTTAATTTCATTTGACTTTGCATCTTGTTTCATTAAAAAGTCTATAAATTCTATCACCATTCCCGCTTTAACTTCTTCTGGTGTGAATGTTTTTTCATTATATGGTATTATCATTGGTTTCATTTTTATTCTCCTTAATCAAAAAATAAACATCCATTTAATTTCTTTACTAATTTAACAATGGTTTCTTTTAGTTCTTCATTCTCTCTAACAACCTGCATATATTCATCATAAGGAATATCTTCTGGTCTAACATCTCCAACACATTTTTCCTCATCTGTGTCAATAATTGTTTGGTTTGCTCCGAATTGTTCTGTAATTATATCTTCTTCCATTTTATTATCTTCAAAAAGTTCTGGATTATCGTAAATGTTGCCTATAACTTCAGTATCTTCTTTTGAAATAACTAGTGAATAATTAAATTTATCTCCAGTAATTCTATAACTACAAGAACTAATGTCGTATTCAACCTTTCCTGTGCGAGAATCTTTTCTAATGGCTGAAAGTTTAATAATATCTCCTTCGTAAATCTCTATACCATTCTTGTCTTTTAAACCTGTATATTGACCTATTGTATCTGGTTCTACTCTATTCCAGATAAATGTATCATCACAACTTTCTTCATTAAATACTGTTCCAATATCATAACGATTTTTAGCAATCCACCAAAACTCTTCATATGGATTTATTTGATGCCCACTATTGACAAGGTATCCATATACCCACTCACCAGTATCTATTCTTTTTCCTCTAAACTTAATTTCTCTCATTTGTTCTCTTGCCCCTTAACTATATTGTATGCTTTATCAATAGATTCACAGAAAGTGCTTAAATGTCTTACTGCCATATTCAAATACTCATCTGCATTATCCAATTCACATTTAATTTCTTCAGTATCTTCATTGTTATCTTCTATATCTTTCAAGTCACCACTTACTTCTATTAGCATCCATATAAAATCGCTAACTTGTTCAGTAATTTCTCTTAATTTTATTCTGTCTTTACTTACCATAAATGCACCTCGTGTTCTTTCTTTTCTACATATTTAACTTTCATTGTCTTACCTAAATAGTAATTATAATCTTCTTCTGACATTTCAATAATACCTTTATCATAATCTATTACTTTTGGTGATGTCCAATGTGGTTTATTAGTATCCCACTCAACATCAAAGTTTTCATCAATAGGTTTAGATACTTTTGATTGTCTATTTTCATCAAAGGTTAATTCTTCTATATGTTCCCTACCTTCTGGATTAAAATATCTTAAAACAACTTCTCTATAATGGTCTTGTAATTTCTTATTGTAATATTCCCATAGGTCTTCAAATCCACCTCGTAACATTTCATTTCTTTCTTTAATAACGAAACTTTGATTTGAAATATAAACAACCTGTCTACCATCATTATCAGTATAACAAACACCAACTAAATAAGGATAGTATGGAATCAAATCTAAAATTGTATTGAAATGAATATCAAGAGTAATATATACACCTTGCTTGTTTAATTTCTTTAAGTCATTGTGTTCTTGTTTCCAATAGTAATAAGTAAAGGTTGTCTTTTCTCTATAACCTTCTTTTGTTCTATTGTCTGGAACTTTCTCAACATTCTTGATATAGTCAAAATCTTTACAATGCTCTTTAATAAAATCTAAATTCCAAGGGGTTACCTCAACTTTAATGTGTTGATGAATAACTCCACCTGTCTTTTTCTTAAATGCTAAAAAGTCTCTATACTCATCTGAACAAAACACATAAGTATCTTTATCACCAAACTCTACTGGTTTACCTTCTTTGTTAAACCAACCACCTTGACCTGCAATGTGGTCTGCTAAATCATACTTGCCACTATAAATTGACATATTTCATTCTCCTTCTAAAACTTTATTTTATACTTCCAACTCTTTTGAAGTTGCTGAGGTTACTAATAATATTATACCACTTTTTTTAAATAATTTCAATCCTTAATTACTTTTTATTTATTTCTTTAATGCCCTTACCTTTTCTTTTTATTGTAATTTTTCTTTTGGAAAAATTACTTTACCTAGTACTATAATAGAGATATATAGTAGTATAATAAAGGGATTGTAAAGGGGAAAATTTTATACTGTAACTGTTTCTATTATAGGATGCTTTAATTGTACTCTGGATTCACTTAACTCTTTTGTAAGTTCTTGTTGGTGCTGGTCATAGAGTTTACCATTATCTATAACTAACACATTTACTATTCCACTTAATACTGTACAACCATCTATTGCTATAAGATTATCTCCACAGTATATTTCATTTAAGCAATTTTCATAGTTATTTCTATCTTGTGTGCTATATTTAGATTCATAATGTAAATGAAAAGCAGAACAATGCCAATGACCACAAACTAATGTCTTACCTTTTTCTATCTCTCTATTAAATAATCCCAAATCAAACAATCTATAAGGACAACCCCAAGTAGCATCAATCCAAGCATTTCCTTTCAATTCTCTCCAGTTTTCAATTATATCATATCTATCATCAAAATATGTTGAGACTCTTTTCTCTGTTGGAATGAAACTATGTGTAATAATGTAATCATCAACCTCAAAATAGTCAACCCATTCATCGCTTTTTACCCACTCTATAATGCCAGACTTCTTTATTTCATTGCACATTCTAGTCCACATTGGTTCTGTAAGTATCATCTCCATCACATAGTTAAATGCTTGAACTTCTTTCCAACCCATCAATGCAATCCAATTCTTTTCTAATGCTCTCACATCTTTGTATCTTCTCGCTAATTCTGATTTTGGATATAAGTTTGTATATAAATGATAGCAAGTAAATACAGTTCCATTAGACCAGTCGTGTCTTTCTGGATATGTTTTATTTAGTAAATCCATTAAAAGATATTCGTGGTTACCTCTAATTAAAACCCTTCTTTCTTTTGGCAATGCTTTAATGTAGTTAAGCAACTTAATTGTTTCTTCACCTCTATCAAATAAATCACCATTAACTACTAGAATATGCTCTGGGTTGTTTACATCAAATCCAGAACTCTCTAATGCCTCTATAAAAGGTGTATAGAAACTGTGTACATCACTTGTTACGAAATATTTCATATATTATACCTCTCTCGCTTATTAAAATGCTCTACAATGAATTTTAGAAACATTGTAGACACATTATTCAATCTCGTCTTATTTTTGCATATATACGATTACACGAAGTCATCGCTTTAATTGAATTCCTCAAAATGTGGTAATGTATAACTCATATATCTAAATACTTTATTGATAGTCCTTAATTCCAAATAAGAATATTTAACTTGCTCACCTGTGAAACTATTATATCTATGTTCACTTACTAGAAACACTCTTCTATATCTTCTGTATCTTTCTGTTAAGTCTTTGAACTCGTCTAAGTTTGTGGTGACTACAATTGGTCTAAAATAAATTTTGCTTCTTCTCTTTCCTTTCACCAAATCTTTCATCTTATTCTTCCTCTTCTATCATCTCTTTTAATTTTGTTTTTACCATCTCTTTTAATTTTTTGTCATTATAAACATTTATACACGCCCTAATGTTTCTTGTACCATTGATATAAGACATACCACCCTTAAATATTTTCATCTTGCTTAACTTTTTTTCTAACTTATCAAACTTCTTTAATCTCTTTAGTTTTCTTTCAGCATTAGGAATATTTGTCTCATCAAATCTCCAAATCCCACAATCTTTTTCAGTTGCATCTTCAAATGCACTCATTGGCATCACTATTTCATATCTAGGATACCAAGCATCGCCTCTATCAACAATCTCCCATTTCTTTGGTAAGTATCTTAAGAAGTTCCACTTAATAAATCTTATAACTCTATTAGTCAACCATTTGTTTGCTAACTCACAAAGATAATCACTTCTATTGAACCACTTTAATTCTTTCTTTGCTTTACGATATGGCATATAATCATACTTACCACTCCAACCAGACCAATGAGTGCAGAAAGCAAATGCAGGATAATCTTTGATATATTTAATCATCTTAATTGGCATTGTAGTCCAAGCACTATCCTTTTCAAAGTTTTCTACTTCACTTACTTGGATGTTTTCAACAAGTTCTGAATCTTCTGGTTTGAACTTGTCTATTGCTTTTTCATATTGTGCAAAAAGTTCACCACTATATTTGAAGTGTTCTTCTTCATTATAATCCCACCAAATACCAAACTTCCAACCTTTACACTCTTTGATTCTAAAATGAATAACAGAGTTTGTGCCATAACCAAAAATATAATACCCATCAAGATATTCTAAATCTATAATGTGAACTTTTAATTCATCTTCAACTTTTGCTACAAACTTCTCTGTTAATGTCTTGTATGCTTCTGGAAGGAAAGGATATTTATTATCATTCTCTTCCACACCATCATTATAAATCTTTCCAAGTTTATCAAATGCTTCAACTAAATTTGCCATAGACTATTTTTCCTCATTTAAATCTTCTGAATCTTCTTTAACAACTTCTAAAAATTCCAACTCTGTTTTTAATTGGTCTAAACATTCTTTACACAACAAAATCTTACTCTCACCATACGGATTGAAAATTCTTAACCCATAGGATATTTCATTATCTTGTGACATACAGGATATACAAGTAATGTTGTTATGGTGTCCTTCTCCATTGTTAATTATTTCAACCTTAACCATCTAATCTACCTTCCATTTATTTTTATACTATATTATACAATTAAAACCAAAGAAATTCAATGTGTTTTAAATATTTTTTGTAATATATTTGTATAATTTTCTCCAGTTAAGTTTTCCTGGATGTGCTAAGTCATCAATATAGAAGGATGCTATTAACTTTCCAGATACACCGTGAACTAAATCATTTGTGTCTTTTTCAATATAAGGCATACCAAATTCATTCACACATAAGTTATATGCTTCCTCATAGTCTTTTTCTATTCTAGCAGACCACAGAACCAATCTATAACCTTTATTGTGCAACTTGTCTAAATACTTCTTTGCTGTCTTATTTAACTCACCTGTGTATGGATAAGGACAAGGCAAGGTTATAGTATTGTCAAAATCAACTGCTATAATCCTTGCTTTTAATTGTCTGTCGTATTTCTCTACAATATCTTTATCACTCATTGCTAACCTCAATAACAGATGCTGGATAATAAAATGGGTGGTAGTCTCCTACATCATATGCAATACCATCAATAATGTTATCCATCCATCTCGCACAATAGTTAGAAGCAATGCCCTTAAATGGATAGACTGAAAAAATATTCAAGTCATCTGGATAAGCATATTTACCTTCAAGATGACAAATCTCGTTCATAACTTTTCCCTTCGTTAAATATCCTTTCGCACCTTCATCACCACACCTATCAATTGCTTCTTGAAAATCTTCTTCAACAAGACCTTCCCAAGTCATTGCATTATGGTCGTAAAGTTCTCCAAGTTGCTCATAAGTTGTTACTTCAATAATTTCTTTGTTCATAATTCACCTCTAGTATTGCTTTTGTTTACTCACAAAAAACTTTCTAGCATCTCTATAGAAAGATTCAACATCAATTCTATCTTTAATACCTAATGCAGATTTAACATCAATAACTGCATTTACATATCCTTCTGTTAAATTCAAAATATCATCAAAATCGCTGAATACTAAATCGCCAACTCCATTGTATTTTGCACTCAACATATCCAAATACTTTTCTCTAATCTCGTTTTGATTCATAGTACACCTCACTATCTATTTCTTATACTATTATACTACTTTTAAATAGAAATGTCAAGCACTTTTTAATAAGTTTCTAAAAATAAAAGTTCTACCTATGGATTACTCAACATAGATAGAACCTTTATATATGTATGTTAAATGAAGAAGTTGAAAGGATAAGGACTTCCCCATCAACATTCAATCATTTAATTTAGCATATGAAAAAAGGACACCTGATATTAAATCAAAGTATCCTTTTCTCTGGAGCATTTAAATGACTATAACCGTCTTATTTATTATTCATTGTTGAGGTAAGCAAGGGTGTGTAAGTAGTTTGTTTATGCTTACCATTTAATAATCACATAATAATCACACAAAATCGGAGGTTTTACTCACACACCTGTCACATATATTATACCACAATATTTTTATAATTTCAATGGGTAAAATAAAAAAGTGATGAAATTTTTATTTTCACCACTTCTATATATACAAGATTTAGATTTGCTACTTTATTTTAGAACTTAAAGAAATCTTCAAATATAGTTGAGAATACACTTGGAAGATTTGAATAACTTGTATCTACTTTAGGTTCTTTGTCTTTATAGGTCATATGGAAAGAACCATACTTATCTATAAACTCATTCTTTGCTTCTACATACTCATTGTAAGAGTCTGAAACCTTCTTGTCCAATTCTTCTTGAACCTTCTTGAGTTCTTCCTTACTTGCATTAAGAACTTCAATATAGGACTTATAAGAATCCTCAACTTTCTTTGCAAGGGATTTCTTATCTTCAATCTCTTGTTGCTTTAGTGCTTCCTTTCTTTCTTCTTCCTCTTCTGCTTCTCTCAACTCATCAAGAGAATCAAAAGGTTTGTTTAACTTCTTGGAATAATATCCATAATCTTTTTGGTTTGACATATCTCTCATCTCCTATCCTAATAGTTTTAATCACCCTTTGAGTCCTATCTCTTTGGGTGACTTTGTGTTAGTATTCTAAACCTTGTGTATATCTTGCCTTTTATGTTTCACTTAATTTAGCATTAGTTCAATTGTAAACTGTCTGATTTTTTCAACCTTACTACCATAAAGGGTCAAACTCTGTTCTAAATCTCTTATCATTCTCTTTCTTTATGCTACTAAACAATGTACTTGCTTCTTCCAATGTGTTAAAGCATTTATAGTCATAGTACTTACTTTCATTTGCTTGGTCTGTCCAATAGGCATATTTTCTTACATCATATGTTTTGTTTTTGTCTTTATCTTCTATTTCTCTTAATGTAAACTCTGTGTACCATTCACAAAAATTATCTTCCATCTCGTAAAACTCTTTTCTATCTAAAACCTTAATCTTATTTCTTTTCATATTACTTCTCCATCCTTATATTCTTATTTTATTTCTATTTCTTCATATATCCAACCACGCCACACCTTTTCACCTGCTATTAGTTCTTTTCTATACTTCCCCTTATCAGTAATGTAAGGTTTATAGACTTGTATTTTAGCATCTGGATGACTTGCAAGAACTTTTTCTTCACTATCATAATATTCTTCGCCATTTTCCGTAATTTTATAATATCCATCATCGTGGTCTCTGTATGCTACTCTATACGCTTTCATTTTTTTTTCACCTTTACTTTATCCTTTTATAATATCTCTATATTTACATTTACATTTAATAAGATGTCTTTTACTATCATATAATTGAATACCCTTTGGAACTAATACCAAACCTTCCATTTCGTGCTTACCATTATTTAGAGTTGACATATGATGTTCTAATACATATTCTTTTGCTTGGTCTAGTGTTCCTTCAAATACTACTGGTACAGAAGGTATTCCTAATCTACCAGCAATGTCATCTACACTTTCCCTCTTTAAGTCAAACCCACCAATGTTAATATCAAAAATAATGAAACCTACTTTACCATCTCCAATATAATCTTCACCATATTTTTGAATACCAGTACCATAACCTTCACCAAAGATATATGCTTCTTTCTCTGCAAAGATTTGTTCAAAGACATATTCCATTTCTTTTGTTAAAAATAAGTTCTCTAAATATTCTTTTAGTTTTGTTGGTATTTGTGCTTTATCTGTATGACCTGCAATTTCTATATCGTGTCCATCCCAATGAACTCTAATGTTAGTACCATCAATTTTCTCTGTGCCTTGCCAGATAATATTTTTTAGTGTTTCAAATGGTTCATTTAATCCTACGATTGTTCTGAACTTTTCATCAAACTTAAATACATTTCCAATTTTTTGATATTCCTTTTCCATTTTCCTTCTCCTTCTCTATCTTTTTATTATTCGCCCTTTCTTCCAAGTTCATACCAATAATTTGCTAACTTTACTAACATAGGCATTTGAGTATTATTAGCCCAATCGTAATCAGAATAATCATAAATAAAATTCCCAATAACTTCCCTTACCCATTCATTTTCATTTTCTACTTCTTCTATATTCTTAAATCTATCTGCCATTTTTATTCTCCTTGTCTTATTTCCATTCATCAATCATCTAAACTTTCTAATAATTGATGCCAAAATGATTCTACATATCCTACATCGGTACTACATATTGAACCATTAGGTAGTTTTATCTCTGTTAGTGAATTTGATTCTTCTAATAGTTTGTTTACTAACTCAACGAAATCTTTACTTGTTTTTATCTTATTTTTTACACCTTCTTTTTGTTTTATATAGTCTATCATATACAAATAAGCATCTCTTTGTCCTTTTAATCTCATTACATCATTCCATACTTCTTTTTCTCTTTTCAGTTCTTCTGGTGACATATAAAACCATTCCGAAAATGCTTTTCTTCCTTCTTCTATTGCTTCGTTATATTTTCTTTCTAATTCTTCTAATATTTGTTCACTTGTCATTTTTTTATTATCTCCTTTATTGCTAAAATACAGTAATCTTTGTCAAGTCCATACTCTGGAACATCTTTGAGTATGTATGTGATTCTATACTTGAACTCACTAATGTCTATATCTGAATCTACAAGTTTGAATTGTATAATATCTCCAACCTTAAAATCTCTGTCATTCTTTCTTAACTCAAATGTTTTTGCACCTTCATAGACTTCTGCCCAATATTCATTTTTAATTTTTAATATGTGTGTTGTCATCTCTTACCCCCAAACATAAAGAATAATACCCAACTTGGAAGTTCTTCTACTGGTGTGTTAGCATAGGTTACCCAAATGTAAATCTCTATCCCTATCATAGCAAGTGCTAACAATACTATCATCACTATAAAGAATATTCCAATAATCTTTGTTATTATATCTTCTCTTTCTCTCATAATATCTCCTAAATTAGTTTACTTGTAAACTATTTATATGCTCATCTCTGCAATTATTTTACAGGCAATATTAACATCATCTATAAAATAATCATCGTCTGCATCTTGTGCTGATACAAACTCTCTGTCTACCTTTGTAAGATTAGTTACAGAAAGAATTGTTTTCTTACACTTTTCCCAAAGTCCTTTCTCAATTACTTTGTCAATATCTTCAATTACCACATTATTAAAATACCACACCTTAATGTCACCCATAATAAATCTCCTTATTCTGTTTCATCTGTGTCATCAAGATATTTAAACTTGAATGGTGTGCTAATACTAATAAATATTGTATCACCTGCTACATATCCACATCTGAAAGAAGTTCTATTGATAACTTTTGTAATCTTAATTACCCAACCTAAATCATCTACATCTTCTATGATGCCTTCTTTATAATCTTCATCACCTGGATATAATTGAATCTTTTTACCTACATATAAAAATTTGTTCATATCTATCTCCTTTACATTTGATTCTTTTTAATTGAAATTATATTTGTTGCTGCACTTACTCCATTTGCTATAAAACATATTGAATTAAATACTATACAAACAACAACTGTCTCATAACCATAATATTGTACACAAACATCATAGTTAAGCACATACGATAATATACATACTAACCATAAAAGCATTAAACCAATATGCATAATCAAAAAATAAAAACTATATCTCATTTATTTTCTCCCTATTTAAACATCTTGTATACAAATAGAAATTTCTTGTATAGTTCTTCCATTGTATCTGCACTTGTTAGACTTGTAATATCGTATATGTCATCTACTTCTGGTTCACCAATAAAGTTAAAATATCTTGCGAACTTTGTGAACTCATTGTAAATAATCTTCATATGCTTCTTTGTTGGTTCAAGTATAACAAAGTAATATCTTCCATCATTCTTCTCTCTAGTAATTATGAAGAAATTGTTTGCTTTGATGTCATTTGATACATAACCCTCAACATCATCAGATAAAGACATTATGAGGTCTGCTAATTTTAATTCTTTTTCAAAAATATAATCCACTGCGTTATTGCTCATCATTTTGAACCTCGCTATCTCTTTCTTCTTTTGCTCTCGCTAATTCCCAATTCCAAATTCTACTAACTTCATCACATAAATTACTAAACTCTTCTACTGTAAGTATTTTTTGACGAGCAAAAATCTTACAGGCACTAATAAATCCTATTGTATAAGAACCTAATATTTTACTTAATTCAAGTACTAATGCTGATGGGTTGTTGTTAAATGTAATTTGTTTTGCAAACTCTGCTCTTTCTTTACATCCCTGTGTAAATTCTGTAATCAATTGTTCATATAAGGTATTTTCCGCCATATACTAAATCTCCTTTCATTTAATTCTGGTTACATTATACTACTTTGAACTTAAATTGTCAACTGTTTTTTAAAACTTTTTTGAAAATTTTTATTTTTTAACTATTCCTGTACATCTTGGATATTGAGAACATCCCCAAAACTCTCCAAATTTGCCTGACCTTAGATACATATCACTACCACAGATTGGGCATTTAACTTCTCCTATTATATATTTTTTATCTTGTACCATTTTTGTCTTGTTCATCTCTTTTACTGAAGATTCCATATTGTTATAGAAATCCTCTAAGAACTTTTGGTCATTTAATTTGCCTTTTGCAATAAGGTCTAAATCTTTTTCTAATTCACTTGTATAGTCAATGTTAATTAAACTTGAGAATGATTTATCTAACCACTTTGATAATTCCATACCCTTTTCTGTTGGTACTATACACTTGTCTTTTGTTTCACAGTAACCCCTTTCTGTGTCTAATAATGTTTTTATTATTTTTCCATAAGTAGATGGTCTACCGATACCAGTAGATTCTAATACATTTACAAATGTTGATTCTTTATATCTCGCAGGTGGTTTTGTTTGTTTTTCTGCACAATCCAATTTAGTGTTTTGTAATGTTTCACCCTTATCAAATGTTACAAGTGTTACACCATCTTCTTCATCATCTTCCTTATATGTGTAAATCTTTTTGAACCCATCAAAAACTAATTCAGTAGAAACTAAATTGAAATTGTGGTCACCATTGAATATTGAATATGTTGTTTCACTCTTAACAGCACTTGCCATCATTGTTGCTATTGTTCTGTTGTATATGATTGTATAAATCTTTAATAATTTTTCATCTTTAACAAAATTCTTTAACATACTTGGAGTCATATCTAAATCAACTGGTCTTATTGCTTCGTGACCTTCTTGTGCTAAATCACTCTTCTTATACTTCCTCATTGGAGCATAGTATTCTAATCCAAAGTGTTTTTTAACATAGTTTTCAAGTATTGGTAAGAACTCTGGTGCAAATTCATTGCTATCAGTTCTAATATAGGTGATTAAAGCGATGTGTTGATGGTTTACTTCAATACCTTCAAACAATTTTTGTGCATAAGACATCGCATCATTTACACCAATGCCCAATTTATTGGATACTTCCTGTTGAAATGTGCTTGTTGTGAATGGTGCTTTAGGATTTTCTAATTTTTCCTTTCTTATAATGTCTTCAACTGTATATTTATTCAATTTATTGCAATCTTCAACAATTTTTGCAACTTCATCTTTAGATTTAAGTTTTTTTACTAACTTTTCTCTTGTTCCAACATATTTTGCCTTATATTCCTCACCACTCTTAGAAAAATTAAGATATAAGTCATAATAAGTCTCAGGTTTGAAGTTTAATATCTCATTTTCTCTATCACAAATGAGTTTAAGACCAGCACTTTGACATCTACCAACACTTTTAGCATTGATTTCTTTTCTTGAGATGCTTGAAAGTCTATATCCAAGCAATTTATCAAGTTTTTGTCTTGCCTGTGCTGCACTTACAAGGTCATCATCAATGTCTGACGGATTTTCCAGTGCTTTTAATACTGCTTTTTTGGTAATTTCGTGAAAAGTTATTCTCTTATACTTTGTTTTTGGTATGCTCAAGAACTTTTTCAATGACCAAGCAATTGCCTCACCCTCTCTATCTGGGTCGGTTGCAAGATAAACAAAATCTGAATTCTTTAATTGTTCCTTTAACTTATCTACAACCTCTTTCTTCTCTGGTGACACTGCATAATCTGTCTTAAATTTGTTTTTAGGGTCAATGCCAGTATTAAAATAAGAACCACCATTCTTTATTTCCATAATATGCCCAACACTTGCCATTACAACATAGTTCTTTGGCAAGAAAGATTTAATGGTTTGCACCTTATTTGGCGATTCCACGATGATTAAGATTTTATGCTCTTGGTCTATCATATTAAATACTATGTAAACAATCCTCAATCTCTTTTAATTTTTCTACAAGTTCTTTTGAGTTTTCATCTTTACAATGAACAGTAATAAATGTTCTAATTTCTGATGGTGATTCATAACTACACCCAACAGGAACGCAACTATTTGAGAATCTCAAAACCGCTGCAAGTGAATATTTATTTAACTTTAATGGAGAAACATAAAATCCTCTAAATTGGTTTTTAACTACAACACTACAATATTTACCCCAGGCATATCTATCTTCTGGGTTAATTGAGTGAGCATCACACCAATTTAAGAAATGAGAGTAATTTTTCATCTTTATAAATTTATTTACATATTCATTACAATGTTTTAATTTACCTACTATTGTATAAATAACAAGGTCATCAATATCATCATTCAATATTAACTTTGATACATTTGGTTTATTTGCTACAGCATAGAATTTCATTTTTTCACCTTTCCTTTACTTTTTATTATAATTTGCCCATACTAATGCAGATGTTGTATCTCCTGTTGATACAATCTTTCCATAGAAGTCATATGTTCTGTTATATGTCTTGCTATATCTACCTAAAATCTTTCCATAGAAATCATATGCAATTCTATCTCCATCTGATTTTGTTACAATACTTCCGATAATTTTACCATAGAAGTCATAAATCATTTCTTTACTATCTGCCATAATATTACCTCTTATAATATTTTCTTCTTTCTATCTTTTTAAGTTTTTCTAGTTGTCTTCTTTGCTCCCTGTTAAGTTGAGGTTTTTCTTCATAGGTTTCAACTGTTCCAAGTTCCACACCCTTCATAAACTCAATAGCATCATTTAGTGCCTTTGTGTCTTTATTTTCTTCAATCTCTTTTTTAAGTCCTTCATTTGCTGCTTTAAGACCATCTAAGTAGACTTTGATAACTTCTTCTCTTTCTTCCTCAGATGCTTCATCCCAACCTTCTATAACCTCTAAACCTAAGTCTGAAAGTAAAACACCATCAAGAAGGTGCATCATTTGTTGAAATACTTCCCCAACTGCTTCCTTCATAACATTTTCTTCTATCTTTGCTGTTGGTGTTTGATAAATAACTTCTATTTCATCATATCTTGGAATAATAAACTCTTTACCTGGAATGCTAATACATTTCTCTCTTGAAAGGTGCATCCCCTTTTTACCTTTAATCATAGGGTTAATAAATGTTCTAATATCCCCACCACTAAACTTAATACAGAATAATCTTGAATCAACACCAATTTGTGGTGCTGCTAATGCTACTAAGTTATCATCTGCATATAAGATGTCTTTAATCCATTTAATTGTTTGGTTTAGATTTTCTTCATCTTGTAAGATAGTTTCACTTGCTCTTGTGCTTAACTTCTCTAAATCTGTTATAATCTTCTTATGTCTTCCCATTATGCTTCCTCTACTATTAACTTATATGTATCGCTATCAAAATCACACTCTAATGTTAAATCATAATCATCAGCAATATATTTTAAAATGTTTGCGTGTTCTGTTACGATTACATCATCTACATCTAAATCAACTAAATCTGATGAAGATAAAATTGAATAGACTTGTTGGAACTCATCACTGTTTTCAAGTAATAAAGTATACTCACCATCAGTTGTTGTATACTCTCCTGCAATTCCTAATTTATCTAAAAATTCATCAATCGTTGCCATCTTCTTTTTTCATCTCCCTTACATACTTCTTAAAGTCTGCTAATGCATCTCTGTTTTCATCAAGGATTGCTTCTTTTGAAGAACCCTCTAAATAATCATACCACTCTTTATTAACTTTTTCATCAAGTGGTTTCTTTGAATCTTTGTTTGGTTGATTTAATAAGAATAATTCATATGATAATCTTTCGTAGTTTGTTCTTACTACATCTAATTCTTGTTTTAAATTATCAACCACAGATTGCTCAACCAATCCTTTCTTAACCTCATCATTTACATCCCTAAAATCTTTTAACATTTCAAAATATTGACTTTGGACTTGTAAATAATATTGAACTAAATCTTTCTTTGACATTTATTTTCCTTTACCTGTTGATAGGTCAATTGTTTGGTTAATTAAACTATTCTTACCCTTCTCTGTATCAAATACTAATAATGTTTGTGAAGGACTACTAAATAATCTCTTATTAAAAGCATATTGTTCTGTTCCTACAATACTTCCATTTACAAACACCATTGTATCTTGGAAACTCTTTGCTTTTGGTGAATGATAATGTCCTAAGAAAATGTAGTCTATATATTCCTTCATCATTCCAGTAAAGTTTTGATATACTTTATTGATGCTGTCATTATGTCCGTGAGAGAACATAATTTTCTTACCATTCATTAAAGTAAACTTACCAACACCATCATCTACATTGTCATTAGCAAATACAATTGATGTGTGTCCTAATCTTTCCATTAAAAACATATCAATAAGTTTACTAAAGTGTTCACTATCTAATGCCTCTTCTTTGTTTGCAATAACTCTTGAGTGATTATCAATAACACTTCTATATACAATCTTTGGTGCTGCTTCTTGTAATAGATTCAATACTTCAGAAATAAGTTCTGCTGCCTTTAAAACTTGGTCAACAACATTTAGTTCTGCTTCAACTCTTGCGTTTGTATGAATAATTCCGTGAACCATATCTCCAAGGTTGCATACATTTAGTACTTGAACATTGTAAAGTCTACAAGTTGAAATAACACTTTCAACTAACATTTGTAGTCTAACTTTTGCAATTTCTGTATTATAAGTATTATACCAGTTATCACATTTTACACCTATATGTAAATCGGACAACAATAAAACCGCTTCGTGATTTTTTTGGTCTGTATGAACAGGAACATATTTTAATGGTTCTAATTCTTTTAATTGAGAAACAGTGTCTCTAATTGCTTCAACAAAAACTTCTTCTCTTGCTGTTGTTCTAATATCTCTATTAAATGCTGTTCTTTCATCCCTAATCTTTTGTCTTTCTTTAGCAAGTTCTATTGTCATACTGTTTAAGGTCTCTTCAGACACTCCACCACCAATTATACCATCATAACTGATTCTCATAATGTCTTTAGGTAAGACCCCTGCAGTTTGCATTCTATGATTTACAAATGCTCTTAAACTCTCTGCTGAACTAGGCCAACCAATCTTATCTACAAGTTCTTGCCACTTTCTATCTTGTTTGTATAGTTTAGTTTTAAATGTAACACCAATGGTGTAAATATCATCTTTGTCAAATGTTCCATCAGGTTGTCTAAATGTTTCAACATAAGCATAAAACTCTTTTCTTGTCATTTGCTATCTTATCTCCTTATTATTTGTTTTCTTCTTGATTTGTTAATAATAATCTAATATGAAGTTGATTATATTCATCTAACAATCTATTAAAAGCAACTACTAATGTTTGGTATTCTTTTGATAACTTATTAAAGTCTTCAATAATTGCTTTGTGTTCTTCTGATAAATCCTTTAATTCTTCCTTTGGATTTGTTGTTACTGGTGCTTCATCTTCAATATTAAAATCTACTACTTTGTTTTCCATTATTCTTCTCCTTTCTCATTGTCTTCAACAACTTCTGCTTGTTCCACAGATGTTGTCATCTCTCTAAACACATTGATTATATTTAGAATTTTTTCTTTTGATTCTCTGGACAATTCACCTTCAACATTGATGTTGTTTTGTTGGTTGATTTGTATCATAGGTGTACTGTCTATTGCTTCTACACTCTTTTGTGACTTTTCAATTACATTTTGAACTGTTTGCATATAACCAAGTAAATCTTTATCACTAATGTCATCTGCATACAAATCTATTCTCTCTATTGCTTTGTCACTCACCTTATCAAGAAGGTCATTTAACTTTGCTATTCTTACCAAGTTTTTCTTGTTTTGATTAACATTAAACAACTTAGTCAAGTCCTTAATTTCATCAACATTTTCAGACTTCACTATTTGGTTTAATAGATTCTCATCTGTTTCCTTTATCTTAGCAGATGAATCTTCAATAACACTATCTGTTGTGGTGCTTGGTAAATTGTTATCAATATCTTCCATTAAATTATTTCCTTATAAACTTTTTCTAACTTGTTTGCTAGACTCTCTTCTAACTTAATCTCAAGCATATTTTCTTCGTTCTTAATCGTGGAGATTATGCTTTCTCTTAATTTAGCATTAGGAATAAACTTAAACTTCAAATCATTGTCATATAGACCAATAACTAGGTCTCCAATGCCTACATCAATCTCACAAATGCCATCGTTCTTTACTACGGTCTCCTTAACTGCATCGTTAATACTATACATAATTGCATCCTGCATTTTGCCTAATAACTTTGTACTAATGTTTAGTAAATTAGATACATCATCCATTAAAATATAACTCATTATTTATCTCCTAAAAATATTAACCTTTATCATTATAAACATAAAAACTTGAATCTTCTACTGAGTTGGTATTATATGTTGAACCTATAAGTTTAAACTCAAGATTCTCTAACCTACCAACCTTAATAAAATACTCATCACTTAATTCTTCTTGCATAATCTCATATGTACCTTTTATTATAATACCGAATTGCTCTTTTGCTTCTGTTAGTGGAACTCTTATTTCATAACTTGGGTGGCAGTAGTCACCAATATACTTTAAATAACTTCCATTGAATAGTGGCAATACATACTTCTCAACCAACTTAATCTTTCTTCTTACAATGTATTCACCAATCTTCTTTTCTCTCCACTTCTTAAATAGTATCTTATTCTTCAATAATCTAGCACCACATCTTGTTAGGTATGTTCTGTTGTAATCTACATAATAACTAATGTCTTTATACCAAGCAAGACTCTTGTTCTCTTTCATATACTTTATCATATCATAGATTTCATAGTAAACGGTAGGAAAATCCAGTCTTGGATATTTGTTTACATTTATATCTTCATTAGCAACTATGTCATCAAACATTTCACCTGGAACAATCCCATCTTCTACAAAAGAGGAGTATGATGGTCTAAACTTGTCAATATAATCTTCCACTTGTGCAAAAAGAAATATTCTATAGTTACCATCATCGTTATCATAATCTAACCACAAACCTTTATCATAGTCAATCCATATTCCAAATAACCAATCCTTTAGTTCTTTAATTCTAAATTCAACTAAAGCATTTTCAAGTGTTTCACACCTTTCAAAATCATCTGTACTATAAATGTTTGTTGAAATGAATTTAATATCATAGATGTGAACCTTGTTAGCAACCTGAATAAAGTTGATTACGCTGTCTGCTAATCTCTTAAAGTTGTTACCAATCTCTATTAAATTAAATTCTTTATTCTTCTTTTTCATTTTTGCTCTCCGCCTTGTAGTTAAGTGCTACTCTTCTTAATACTTTCTTTGAGTCCCTCTTCAACAAATAATTACAAAGCAGGTCAACTTCTTTCATATAATTATTGAACTGATTGTCTAATTTGTACAAAACACATCTCTCAAATGCATCTTCTGGACTTAGAAAAGTATCAAGGTCATCTAATATATTATACAACAATTTTTTAAACATTTCCACCCTCTCTGCTAATAAATGTATATTTTTCCATAATTTCAACCACTTTTTTGTATATTTCCACAGTTTTACTCTCATTGTATTCTGGTGAGTTGATTTCTTCTACTGCATCTTTATACTCTTTTCCTTCAATGTTGATTAACTGATAAAGCAATAGTGCATTCAATACATTTTTCATCTCTTCTTTTGTAGGAATAGTTATTGTTTTTCCACCATAATATTCTAAAAGATTTGATAAACACTTTTGGTCTAATAGATAGCACAACTCGCTTAATGTTGAATACTCTGGAATATCTGTTGTTTTATATAATACAAATAACATTAGTGAGTATACATCTGTTTTATTTAATTCTTCTAATTTTGTTCTAATTTTACTTACACCCATTTTACATATCCTCGTAATAATCATCTTGTTGTTGAGTTGCTGAATCTTGTGATTTCAATATATTATCTAATGTGTCTACTGATAATGCATAAGATTGTTCAACATCATAAATTTCATTCATCATTTTTTTCATTACTTTCTTAACTAATAAGTCAACATAATCTTTAATCTCTGGTTCTAATCTCCACAATGTTAAAGCATTTTCTTGTTCTCTCTTGAAGATTTTGAGTAAGAACTCTGGACTAATGTTCATATCCCTTTCATTTCTCTTCTCTACAACAGATTCAGAATAACTGCCCAATGTGAACGACTTGATTAAAGTTATCAAGCAAGACTTATATAATCGCATATAAGCAATCTTATCATCTCTATAAGGTGTTTCATCAATAACCTCTCTAATCATTGCTGGGATGCATTTAAATGACTCTATTGTGTCTTCCTGAAGTCCTTCGTTACATTGGTCTTGAACTTGTTCTCTCATCTTGATTTGATATGTCCAGAGTAGTGCTGGGTCTTCTTTAGCAATGTTCATTTCATTATACTCTTGTTTTTTATAACTCAAACTCAATGGATAAACCGATGCTTTTGCATAATTGAGTAAAGACCTAATCTTCTCACCTTTCTCTAGTTTCTTCATAAATCTTATATAGATTGTTGTTGCTGCAAATTGTGCAAAAGTATCATAATCTTCATATGTTCTAAAATATTGTTTCTTACACGCTAACATATAATAAATTAAATACATAGCACGATAACATTTCTCATCATCTCTATCTGGTGTATTGAAATGGTCATCAAAATATTTTGCTAAATCTACATATCTTTCATTTCCTTTTGCTGAATATAGCATTATTTCACCTCACTTATTCCCTCATTATTTTTTACAACTAAAAGTTCACTGTCCATTGGTATCTGTAGTTCATCTGGATGGTGACTAATAATAAATACACTTTCCACATCACTACACTTGTTTGCTATCATTGTTATTATATTATCACAACTTTGTCTATCCAAAAAGTCTGTAATTTCATCTAATACTAAAATGTTTGTTGAGAAGTTCAAATGTGTCTTCAACATATCCCTGATAGTTAATTGTAAAATCAAGTCTATCTTTTGTTGCTCTCCACCACTCAGATTCTCAAACTCTTTACCATTATAAGATATATTTATATTATTTCCATTAAGAGCAAAGGTAAAGTCGTCATATCCTAACACATATTTGCAGTATTCTTTTGCTTTTGTATTGATGAACTCTATTACATTGATTAGTAAAAATCCTCTGAAATCTCTCTTGATTAGGGTTTCCATCTTTGATACTACATCAAGATGCTTTTGAGTTTCTTCTGTCTTATTGCTTATTGTTGTCAATTCTGTATTGTATTTCTCAATGAGTTTCTTACTAGACTCAATGTTTTCATTCAATGTCTTGGCACTGTTCTCGTATGACTCCTTCTCTCTTTGAAGGTCTTCCTTATCTTTTATCATAGAGTTTAATTCTGCTTCAAGTTCCTTAATGGACTTTTCTTGTGTTGAAATTACATTCTTTAAGTCGCTGATTTGCAAAGAAACTGCATCCCTATCTGCTTTGTTTTTATTTCTAATAGAGTTCTTTTTTAATATATGTTCTTGCTCACAGGCATCTATGCTTTCTCCAACCTCTGTTAATTCAATGTTTAGGTCTTTAAGTTCTTTCTCAATTCCACTTGTATCTGGTTTAACAACATTAGGAATCTTTTGACCACAGGTAGGACAGATGTCTGTAATGTTTTGCATCTTGATAAGTTCTCTCTTAGTAAACTCAATCTTACTCTTTAGTTGTGCTTGAGATTCTGTAAGTGGTTTAATCTTAACTCTGAAATCATCTTCTTCCTTATTTTCACTCTCTACACCATCTTCAAGTGTTTGCTTATACTCTTTATCTAACTTGTCAACTTTGGTCTTGCAATCATCTACATAAGCATAGCAATCATCTAATGCTGTCTTATCTTTATCAATCCAAACTTCAAGTCCGTGAATCTTGTCATCAATATCTTTCACATCCTTAATGGTTGTGCCTAACAAACCATTGAGTCTTGTCTCTTCATCTTCTAACTTGGATTGTAATCTAGCACCATCAATATTAAGAAGGTTTACATCATTTCTTAACTTATCTATTCTATTAGACACTCTTACCTTTATATCATCCACCATAAAATCTGATTTTGATAATTTTTCCAAGAGTTCCTTTCTACCACTTGGACTAAATGATGAAAACTTATTTGGCATTCCTTGACCTAATATAATTACAGATGCAAGTAAATCCTTAGTTAATTCAGGAAGATATGATTCTAATATTGCTTCACCATCTCTAATACCTTTACCACTCTTGTCTTCACCATTTACAATTACCTTTAAATCAGATTTAGGTGCTTTTATTCTAGTTACTTCATATGCTACACCATCATAGTTGAAGTCAAGTGTAACATAACAACTATCTTCATCCACATAAATATTTTTTAGGTTTGTTGTTACACCTTGAATTGTTTCCCCTGTTAAAGCAAAAGTAATAGCACTCCAGATGCTGCTCTTACCACTGCCATTACTCAATGCTTTATCATTCTCACATTCATTGATACCCCTAACAACACAATAACCTTTATCTTTTAATTCTATCTCGCTGTGCCCAAATGATAAAAAATTGTGCAATATAATTTTCTCAAATTCTATATTCATCTACACACCTCATTCAACTCACTAATTACTGTGTCGTTATTCCCAATATTTACTAAACAGAACTTCTTGAACTCATCTAAATGGTCCACAGTAAAATCATCAACACACTCTGTAGTAGTATAGTTATTGTTAGAGAATGATATAACTTTACTGCAAACTAGGTTGCTTTTCTTTAGTTCTTGATTTACATCCTTCAAAATGTTCTCATTACACTTAACACTTACAATACTGCTTGGTTTATTCTTAATCTTATTCATATAAGCATTGAACTCATCTATTGTGTTTACCTCAAACTTATAAAAATTAAAAGCATACGGATTCTTAATAAATTCAACATTGAGTGTATCTGTATCTATTATTGCTACATTATGATTATATACATAACCATCTTCACCAAAATTTTGTCCTGTTAAATTACCAAGATTTAAGATTCTATCCTTTATAACCCAACTACCGTTGTGTATGTGTCCATTTACATATAAGTCGCTATTACTTAAAATATCCTCAAGGTCAAATCCTGTCTTTGAAGTAATAGCACCCATTTGAACGCCCTTTAAATCATTGTGTGAAAAGAGAATTCTTGGTCTTATATCTTTCACATACTCTTGTAATGACCTTCTATTATCTTCTGTTATATATGGCAAAAAGAATAATCCACAAATACCAAAGTAAAACGGTTCACTGATAATCTTAAATTGGTCACTCTCTAAATCCTTTGCTGAATTGTATTCTAAACTACCAACACTAGATTCGTGATTACCTACCAAGAAGAAATGAACTAAACTCTTGTTCCATTCAATATCTTTTAGGGATGTAATAATTTCATCATTAAGTACAGGAGAATCAAAGAAGTCACCTAGATATACAACTAGGTCACACTTTGTTGTAATCTCTTGTTCAAACCAGTTGATTGACTTAATACAATTCTCAATTCTTGTAGAGTACTTTTCACCTCTACTTCTTATAACACTACTATTAACACAGTAGTGCACATCTCCACAAACTGCTATCTTCATATTATTTCCTAAATACTATATTATTTATAATGTGGTCTATAATTCTATTGTTTGACATATTGGAATATTCACCCTCTTTAATTCTTCTATCAAAGTCAAGTAAAAACCTATAACATTTGATTAAGGTTTCATTATTAAATATACCACAACAATAGTACCTTACTGCTTTGTATTGCTTCTCTGTCATATGTAGTTTTTCATATGTTGCATTAGGGAACATTTGGACCTTTAAAATGTTCTTAAATTCCCTAATTAAATTTGTTACAAGTCCATACGGTTCTACATCTATATTATCAATTTCAAGTAAAATCTTTCTAACTTCATTTACATTATTCTTACTTATGTTGTTAGAAAGGTTGTAAATATTAAAAGATGATAAGTCACCATATCCATTGTCATTTAGAATACAGTCAAACATAGAATCTTGGTCATCAAACATTGAAATCTTTGATAATTCATTATCAATTCTATAGATGTCATTGTTAGCAATCTCTTGTAACCAAATCAACTTTTCTTCTCTAACTTTTGGACACTTAAACTTCATATATGACAAAATCTGCCAGTTTTCAAGTTTAGGTACTTCTACAATAAAACTGCCCAGTTTTTCCTTATTAAAACCCTTTCCAAATGTCTTACAGATGATTACAGTTGTCTTCAAATCAGAAGGTTCTATCTCTCCTGTTAGTTCAAGCACATTGTAAACATATAAGTTAGCATCTTCAATCTCAAAGATGTCCCTTTCCTTTTTACAATCTTCCAATGTGTCTGCATACACAATACCATCAAAACCCTGTGCTATTGCATTTACATACTGAAAAGGAATAAAGGAAACATCTTCCCACTTTAATATTAGGAAGTGCTCTTTATAGGTTTTGTTCTCTATAGATGATTTAAGGTCTTTTAGTTTCATACTATATGTTTTTATTTTTCATCCTTTGTAGTGATTTCAATATAAGTCATAATGGCATAAGATGCCAAATCTAATAATGTATCTGTAACTCTCTCATCATCTTGGTCTACATCTGGATGTAAGATTAGGTTTTCAAGTCTGTTAAATTTATCACTAATTCTTGTTAATGCTGAAATCAATCCATACTTTTCCACACTTATTCCAAAACTATCCCCATATGCAGTGTTTTTCTGTGCATATAGATTTGCCATTGACTCTGTAATTTTCTTGAATAGTTGTGTCTTGTCTTTCATTTTATTTCTCCTTTCGTGACTCCTGCCACATTTCTATTAACATATTCTCAAACAATAGATTCTTTTTAAGTCTACTATCTTCAAATAGGGTTTTGTATTTGCACAATATGTTGTAAATCTTAAAGTAGTTTATTGTCTTGTTCTGCTCTAAAATTAACCTATATATCCTCTTTTCAAGCACAGTTAAGAACACATCTAAATCATACTTATCGTATTCATCTCCAAAATTTACTCTATCAACTAAATTGAGTAAACTAGGTAATAATACAACATTGAGTTTTTCTAACAACTTGTTTATAGACTCTTCAATATCATCTAATGTCTTATAGTTTAATGTTAGAAGTTGTCCTGGAGTAGTACATACCTCTAATGCTTTATCTCCATATACATCTTCTCTTACAAACTCTTTTAGTTGCTCTTTGGTATAATCCTCAAACTCATATATCATACACCTATTCAAAACCGTGTCTAATAACAACTTCTTGCTTGAACTAATCAATACCATATAAGCACTTGTAGGTGGTTCTTCTAAAATCTTCAATAAAGTGTTCTGATTTCTCTCTGTAATCTTATCAATATCAATCAAATAGAAAACCTGCAACGACCTCATATAGATTTCCACTAGAAAGTCGTTGTTTATATCTTCACTAATATCTACAACATCTATACCAAAGTTAGAAGCAAGTTCTTTTACAATAGTATGTTTACCACACCCTCTTTTTCCTACAAAAAGAATTGTATGTGGTAATGTTTGTAATGTAAATGATTTTAGTTTGTTTAGTATTCTTTCTTGTCCTATCATAAACTTCTTAATACATTTATTAACTCTACTTCAATTGTTGTCTTTGGCATTGTATCAACTTTAAGTTTATTTGATAATTCTAACACTCTGTCACACAACACATTCAGTGTTTCTGTTGTTGCTTTTGCTGTTGTTCCTGTTAAATCAGTTAATAAGTACTTTGGAACTTTTGTCATATTTGCATCTTGGAATATTGAATACTTTGTTAAGTCAAGCATAAAGTCTACATACTGATTAACAAACAACTTCAAATCATTCCCCTGATTGTAGCAATACTCTACAATCTTTATTACTAATCCTTCATCCTTATCTAACACAGCATTAGTTAAGTCAAAATATATCTCCTGTGAAAAATTACCAATAGCATCTAACACATTGCCTATTGATAAGTCGTTTGAATAGTCAGCACACTTTTCTAATAGTGCTATCGCATCTCTTGCTCCACCACAAGCGATTTTAGCAATATAATCGCAACTTTCTTCAAAATTAGTATAACTTTCGTTAGAACAGATTTCACGAAGTCTAGCACATATATCATCTGCACCAATTCTATTAAGATTGAATCTCATAACACGATTTGCAATAGTTGCTGGAATCTTCTGTGGGTCTGTTGTACAAAATATGAAAATAGTATATACAGGTGGTTCTTCTAAACACTTCAAAAAAGCATTCCATCCTTGTATAGTAATCATATGTGCTTCATCAATGATAAAGATTTTATATTTACCATCTAAACTTCTATACTTTGCACTGTCTATAATTGCTCTAACATTATCTACACCATTATTAGATGCACCATCAATTTCAATAGGTTCTCCATAACCATTGTTTATCTCATAAGCAAATATTCTTGCCAATGTTGTTTTACCAGTTCCAGAAGGACCTGTAAATAAATAGCAATTCTTGAACTGTCCAAGTTCAAGTTGTCTTTTCAATATCTTTATAGTTGAACCCTGTCCTATAACATCTTCAAATCTCTGTGGTCTGTATTTTGTTGCTAGTGACATTATAATTTCTCCATTACTTTTATTTTCTTGATAGGTAACCAACCATTCCACAAAACATTTGTATCTTGTTTTGTATTATAGTCATAACCTAACCCATTAACCAACACCATATCTCCTACCTTTTTGCTAATATCTACTTTCATATACTTTGACTTTGGGTATGTTCCTCTGTTCCAGTTAGATATTAAAGTAGAATCCTCATCATACTTGAGTAGAACATCATCTAAACAAATAATATAACAAGAATCTACTTCTAACTTTGTTTCGTTATATCTAGGTATGTAATATGTATTGGTGTCTGGATTATAGTTTGTGAGGTCTGCTATCTTAACATTATTCAGTTGTTGTTCCACTATCTTGTTCATCTTCTTCCTCTACACATTCAGTTCTATACTCTTGTAAAGGTTTGTTATATGTACAAATCATATCAGCACAATGGAGATAAATAGCAAGTTTATTTGAGGATAGAATGCTACCCAAATCCTTGTTTGAGTATCCATTATCCATACCACAATTATGGTTTACTATTGCAACTGATTCATAATCTGTAAGTGGAATGAATTTACTCAAAAGCATATATGAAGTGAATGCACCATCACCATAAACTATTCTATCTGCTGCATCCTTAACTTTAAATGCCTCACTTGCTATCCAATCAAACTTACCTAAATTATCTCTTTTTGTGCCCTGTTCAAAGTATACTTTCTTGTTTTGTGTATACTTCTCATAGTAGTTCATCTTATAAAGGTCGTGGAACAAACCAACAATCTTAATTGAGTTAGGGTCTAAGTCGCCATCTGCATCCAATAAACACAATGTAGAAAGTGATTCATATACATCTATTGAATGTTGACATAAACCACCATCATAAGCATATGAGTGTGTTGCTGTTGCAGGTGCAGTAAAGAATCCCTTTTCATCTAAATATGCAATAAGACCCTCTTTGTCAAACTCAATCTCAATGCTGTTTAAGATGTCAATGAATTTCTCTCTGTAAAATTGAATCTCTTCTTCTTGTAACATATAAATCTCCTTATAGTACCTTCTTAATTGTCAATGAAGGTGCTGTTGTCTTTGTATACATTCCACTTAATGATTCGCTTAATGAAAGACCTTTTTTGAGTTCTTTGTTTAAGGATGTTGTATCAATCTTTTCAACAACAAACTTATCAAATCCATTATTCTTCAAATAAGTAATCATACCAAGTTCATCATCACACTTGAATGTATCTTTTGAGACAATTTGTGCTTTGATGCCATCTACTTCATATGTAGAAACACCTTCTGAATCCATATCATTTACGATAGATTCTTTGAGTTGTGCCATCTCTTCTTTGATAGCATCTGCTTGTGCTTGTAATTCAAAATACTTCTTAATATTTTCTTTGTTCATATTTACCTCTATATATTATACCACAATTTTTTTAGTTTTTCACTGCTTGTCTATATTATACTACTTTTTAATTGCTTTGTCAACAACTATTTTACTTTATGAACAAGAACTCTATAATGGAAGCATTGAATGTTGTATCCGCCTGCACTAATTGTTTCAACTCTTGCCATTCCTTTTGAACCAACAACAATACCATTGATTTCGCCGTGTTGTCTTCCAATACTCAAATTACTTGCATCTTGAATTTCACCAACAACTGCACTAATTCTATTACAAAGGTCATAATACTTTGCTAACTTTTCTTGTGCCAAAACCTTATTTAATTTCTCTTCATCAAATTTGTAAAGATAGAACTCACCTTTGTGTGCAGAGTGTCCAAATACTTGGTCATAAGAATAGTTATCTCTTTGATTGAATCTTACGCTTGACAATTCTTTTGTGAAGTTGTCAATGTTTGTCTTTCTAATCCAATCTTGTTCATCTACCTCACTCCATCTATATCTTGGATAGATTCTATATTCTTCATAGAAGTAATCATTAAATTGATTTACAATTTCTTTTCTTTCTTCTTGATTATAATATTTAGAGATGTCATAACCAATTTCAATAAGATAGTCATTAGCAATTGTATGGAACTCATTCATTTGGTCTACGAGATATTGTGCATTTTCTTTGTACCATTCTCTTGCTTTGATTTCCCAATTGTTCAAGAATTCCCAAATTACTTCAATCTTTGGTGCATTCTCTTTGTTCTTTTGGATGTCATATTTCTCTTGCCAATTCTTTGCAACTTGTTCAACCTCAAACAACTTTGGAAGATTATCAATGAGTTGAGAAAGATTGTCATTGAACTTTTCTGTTGCTGTATCTGCATTCCAACGACCATACTCATCGTGAGTTTCTTTATAGTTTGCGATTGAAGTAACATATTCTTTACTTTCTCTTGATGGAAAATAGTTTGTGAAATTACTTGAAACTTCGTAATAACCATTGAAAAATTTATCAACATCAATACCAAGTTTATTACAAATCTTGATAATTGTGTTCTTTCTCTTCTCTACTTTCTCATTTGCTGCATCCAATTTTGTTTTAAGTTCTTGTGATGTCATATTTCACCTCTAAATGTTTTATCTGACTACATTATACGACTTTCAAAGACAAAAGTCAAGTAAAAAATACAAAAAAACCAAGATTTTTTCTTGGTCTTTGTTTTTTAGTCTTCTTCTTGCAATTTTTCTAGTAAAAACTTCATCAATTTTGTGTCTATTACATAATAATTCTCTTGGTCTGGTCCAAAGTTGAATGCTATAACACCATTTGATACTCTTTGAGTCAAACATTCTTCTTTATTCTTTGCTATCCAAGATTTTTTGATAGAAAATGACTCCTTTGGTGCTTCACAAGTCTTACACTCTACTAAACAACACCCTTCTACAAGAACATCACCTTTTCTAAACTTTCCACTTCCTGATGACGGTTGTTGTCTTGCACCTAAATCTTTACACACTTGTTTTTCTTGTCTATCACTATAATATCTTGTGCTTTCCATTATTTTAATCCCCACAATTCTTCAAAATCTACACCATAATCTAATTGAGTTGATACTCCATTTTCATTTCTAACCCAATGTGATATATCATCTTTTGTTAATCTATGAGAAAGTTTATATTCTTCATAGTTATCTCTATCTTTATTACTAACCTCATCAAAACAATCTTCACAAAGATACATAATCCATCCTGTTGTCATATACCTTACTGGTTTACCACATTTGATACAATAACACTTGGATAATTCTTCATAGTGTCTAATTACATATTCTGTTGCTTCACCTGTACCATTATTATATAAGCATAATTCACCATATTTTTCTTTAATCTGAGTAAAGTAAAAAGTCTTTAATATTCCATCCTTAATCAATGCTTTTCTTAAATCATTTCTTAATTGTCTTCCAAATGCTTTTTTCCAACCTCTTGGCAAACAACAGAATTCATTGAAATCCCAATATTTCTTCCCTGTCCACACATTTCTTGGTTGTAAGAAAGGATAACGCATAAAATAAAAAACATTAAATAAACATATAAATGGTTTTGCTAATGTATACTTAAAGAAGTTTTTTATCTTTACTCTTCCTATTTTTCTCTTGAATTCTTTATCCATACTTATTCTCCAGTTACATATATTATAAGATGATGAACATCAACAACTCTCATACTTATCTCATAAACTATTCTATCACCATATTCATAATAAAATTCATCTAGTTCCTTAGTGCTTCCATCTCTATAAACAACCTTACCATTCCAAACAACTTCTATGAAAGGTAAAAACTCTGCTATGTTATTAAATGTTAAACTACTATATTGTTTCATTTCCCACTCCTAAATATTGTTATAATTAAACCAACAATAAATGCTAATCCTAAAAATATTGCTATTGAAAGGAATGCACTATTGTTGAGTTTAACTGTTTCATATACTTGTGCTGCATTACTTAATAGTATAATCATTAGTCTTCAAAGTCTTTATCTGTAAGATTAAACTTCTCTCTCATATCTTCTTCATCACCATATACAAGTCTAGCAAATGTATCAAAGTTTGAACTTTCTCTTTGCTCTAATAACTCATATACTTTGTTGTATAATCTCTTAAATACATCTGGATGGTCATTGAAGTATGTTGAGATATTCTTTTTACCACGAATCTTAATTTCTTTACCATCATCACCAATTAAGACCTCTTTAGTATCAGGGTCAAGAAGTTTGAAGAATCCTTGGACTGAATTGTCAATCAAACCAAGATGGATAGCAACTAAAACTGTGTCTGCAACAATGTCTACACCCTTTGTATAGTTCAAAGACATTGTGCCAACCTTTCTATCCCATCTGCAAACCTTTGTCTTTAATACTGCAACTTCAATAGTATGTCCTGCTGGACTTTCTGCTTTTGTTGTGAGTTTATTTCCTTCCTCATCAAAGAAATCACCTCTCTTGAACATCAACCTCATAGAGCATTGATGCTTCCAAGCACGACCACCAGGTGTTTGTAAAAAATCACCATAACCACTAAGATTTTCTCTTACTTGGTTAATTCCAATAAGTGTTGCTTTATACTTTCTTAAAAGACCTACAGCAGTATTTGCAAATCTTGTTAATGAATTTGAAATACCACCCATTTGTTTTTTCTCTTGTGATTCATCAATGATTTGTTGTGGAACTAATGTTGCAATACTGTCAAAGATAAGCAAACCAACTTCACCTGTCTTTAACATATCTATTGCCATATCAAAGATTTGTTCTGCACTTTGTGCTTCTGGTCTGATAATAACAGTTTGAACTTTTGCTTTTTCACTCATATCATAACCTAATGTCTTTGCCCAAATAGGGTCGGCTGTTCCTTCGTTGTCTAAAAGGATAATTGCTCTTGGATTATCTGGATTTCTTTCAATCTCTTTTCTTTGATAAGATGCAGCAACCCTAAAAGCAGATGTGGTTTTACCACTACCTTCTGGACCACTAAACTCAACTATTCTACCTTCTGGAACACCACCATAAACACAATAGTCAAAAGATGGACTACCTAAAGATAATATACCATCTGCTGATAGTTCATCTACTCCAAACTTAACTACTGAATCGCCATAATCTTTTTGTATTTTCTTCAATACATCACTTAATCCCATTATCTATCTCCTTTAAAATACTCGTTTTGATAATTAGCACTTGACATAGATAAACTCATTTCTGTTGTCATTGTGTATAAAATTCTCTTCAATGTGTCTGCCATATCTTGTGCAGATGAAACTTTGCCTTTCAATGTCTTATATGCTCTATCATATATTGCATTTACAACTTCTGGATATTGTGCATCATTACTTGCTTTTGCTTGTAGTTCTGCAACTGTTAATCTTGTCTTACCTTTCTCATCTTTGTCATCACTATATGCAAGATAAGAATTTGAGTATGCTTCCTTACTTGCACTTGAAGATAAGTCCGAATAGATACCTAACTTCTCCATCTTCTCTATCATAAAGTAAATCATATTAGTTAGTTCAAGATAATACTTTTGAATTATGCTCATTGATGGATTATCTACTTGAACACAGTCAAAATAAATGTCTTTCATCAAATTATCAAGACCCTCACTATACTTTTTTACTTGGTCTTCATACATTATCTTAAAACACTCAGCATTATCTTCTGTATCTTTTACAATACGATTTAATGTTATTTCATCAACATTTTCTAAAAAAGTTTTCATTTATTCTCCTTCTTCCAGTTCTAATAAACAACTGAAATCACACTCCATATATACTCTCTTTTTTATTGCTGGTATAATCTTAATGTTATAACCATCTTTGATTTGCTTAATTCCGACAGATTTCACACCACTTTCCATAATCTTTGTAATGGTTGATATTGGAACATACATAACCAAATCTTTCTCACTTAACCACAAGACTACACCTACTCTGACACCTTTAATTCCAACCTTCTCAACTAGGTCTTCATATTGAGTTAGGTTAGCAAATGGAAAAGATGCACCTTTGTGTTCTTTACACTCCAAATAGTATATGTTTGGGTATGAATAACCTATAAAATCACAAATGTTTTTTATACCATAATACCCATTTGTTGTGTCATATAGTCTGTCAATAGTGGAATTAGGGATAGACCTTAAAAAGTCTTCCCTAAATTTTTCTTCCCACTTTTTACCTTTATTGTCTGCCATATTAGTCCTCTGGAATAATATTCTTTACATTGCCTCGTGACACTATAACTGCTCTGCCATCACCAAAATACATTGTAAGATATTGTTCTTGACAACCATCTAAAGTTGCTTTTAAGACCTCTAAATCAAGTGTAGCAGCATATGGAGTATCAATTGAAGTATTTGTATAAGATATTACTTCACTGCTGTTAGAATCCAAATCAGAGATTATTAACTTATCACATTCAAAATTAAACTTATAATCTTTCTTGTCTTCTGCAAGTAATAATAGTCTGTCAATTGCTTGTGATAGTTCTACTCTATCCATATTGATTGAGTATGCATAAATGTTTTCAACAAGGTTTCTAATTGCCTTAACAGGAATACCTGCCTTTAAATTATCACTTGGTAAAATTGATGTGATACAAATATTACCAGAATCAAACTTAACCTTTGACTTAACCTCACCATTAACTTCATCAAATCCAATACTAAACTGTACGCTTGAGTTGTCTTTGAATAGTTTGAATAACTTTACAACTTTGTTAGTGATTAAGATTTTCACCGGTTGTTCTAATGTGAAGTTGTTTACACAAGCACCAACATTGAAAGTAATCGCACCTTGTTCATCAATATAACACATTCTCTTCTTTGAATCTAATGAAGCACCTTTTGTATCCATCATCTTTGAGTTATAGTTAAATATACTTAATAAGATGTCACTGTCAATATTAAACTCAGATGTAATATTATTGATTACAATCGGTTTTAATCCAATGAGTTTTCCATCAGAACAACTCATAGGTAACTTATATGTACCATTTGCTTTAACTATAAGTGCGTTGCCTTCAACACCTAATTCTAATTCATTTGTTGTAATCTTTGAAATAAGCGATAAGAACTTCTTTGCATCAATGGTTGCCTTGAACTCTTCATCATCTTCTACATCAAGAATCACACTTACAAAGTAATCTCCATTAGTAACATTTAATACTAACTTGTTATCACCACACAACAACTCAAGTTTTTCACTAATCTCTATTTTAAGTGTTGTGTCTAATGCATCTAAAATGCTCTTACAGGCATTCTTAAAATCTTTTGCTTTTAATATCATTTATGTTCTCCTTTCTATTTTCCTATATAATATTATACCACATTTTTACTCATTTATCACTCTTTCTAAGAAATTTTCACTAGATTCTTTGTGATTTTTACACAATTCAGCAAATGGGTTATCACATTTATCTTTTAATTTACTGTACTCTTTTCTAATTGAACTGCTGTAAACATCTTCATACCAATGTTCAGATATTTCAGCATCGCACTTGAATGGTACAATACAATAATCTTCAATACAAGTCATCATAATATAAGTCAACCTATCTGCTACTTTATCTGCATTCTCTTTAGGGCATTCTCCAATCAATTCATCGTGAACACCTATAAGCATCTTAAATCCTAAGTCATTTAATTCCTTATCATTATACAACTTAATCATTGCCACTTTTGTCATTGTTGCAGCACCGCCTTGTATTCTAGCATTAACACATTGTCTTTCTGCTTCTGCAATCAAAGTGGTATTTGAATGTATTGAAATTCCATCTCTATCTGCCTTTTGTTTAATTTCATCATAATCCTTCGGTGTCTTAATGTTCTCACAAAGTTTACGATATTTCTTTATCTTTGTATCTTCTAACTCTAAATCTTTACAATATAAGAATGGGTTAAATGAGGTTGAATTTTTGGATGAATCCTTATATTGAATTACATATGGTTGTAGTAATAAGTTTGGTAATCTTCTTCTCCTTCCATACCAATCTTCTACATATCCGACCTTCTTTCCATCTTCTTCTGTCTTATCAATCCACTTCTTAACTTTTGGAAACTCTGTATAAAAACCATCCAAGATGTCTTTTGCTTCTTGATATGTTCCTTTAATATTCTTTGCAATTGATGCAGTTCCCATTCCATACATAATTCCAAGTAGTAAACTCTTAACACTAGACCTTCTCTTCTTGCCATCTTCATTGATGCTACCATCTTCAAAGTGTTCCAAATTATCTTCATACTTATTGTGATATACCTTTGAAGCAATCATTGAGTATAAGTCCTTGCCTTCTTGGTATGCTTTAACCATATTATCATCTCTTGAATAGTTTGATAATAGTCTTGGTTCTTGCTGAGAGAAGTCACTTCCAACTAAAACATAACCATCTTGTGCCTTGAACATCAATCTAATTTCATTGTTCTTTGATGGAATTTGTTGAAGGTTTGGTTCTGTACAACTAAATCTACCTGTATCTGCACCTATTTGTCTAAAAGTACAATGGATTCTTCCTGTCTTCTCATTTACTTTCTTTGGTAATGTATCCAAGAATGCTTCAATGAGTTTGGATAGTTTCTTATGCTCTAACAAAAGATTACACAATTCTAATCCTGTCTTATCATAAATCTTTGTTAATTCTTCCTTTCCTGTTCCTCTTGGTTTTAACTTATCAACAGGTTCTATCTTTAATACATCATAAAGAAGTATTGCTAATTGAGTTGGACTTCCAAGATTGATTGGGTCTTCTAATTGTTCTGCCTTTGACTTAGAAACCTTATCACCACTTATTTTCTTTTCGTTTGCTTCTGGTGTAAGTTTCCATTTGTTTATCTTGTCCTTTAATCCATCAAGTTCTTTATTGATTTGTTCATTTAACTCATCTAATTGATTATGATACTTATTAGATAGTCTCTCACAATACTCTAAATCAATAGCAATGCCTGTAAGTTCCATCTCAGCAACCACTTTTATACAAGGCATCTCAACATCCCTAAACAACTTGTAAACACCTTTATTCTCTTCTTGATTAAATAAATTAACTTGATACTCATATAACTTGTATGTCATTAGAGCATCTGTAGAGGCATAAAGTGAGAATAGTTCTGGGGCAAAGATTGCATACTCTTCCTTTTCAAATAGTTTCTCAATTGAATATTTTTCTTGTTCACTATCTATATGAAGTACATATTGCTCTTTTAATCCAGCACTTTCATTCTCATTCAACAACCTAGCACCAATCATTGTATCCCAATATATTGGTAACTCTACACCACAAGTACATTTAAGAACTTGATAGTCAAATTTCGCATTGTGGTAGATTATCTTTACATTATTATCAACTAATCTTTGTAATTGTTCATTTAAGTCATTTTCTGTGAGTTGCCACTCTAACCTTAAATCAGTATCAACATCTCTGTGGTTTACTGGGACATAACATTGATTCTTGCCTGGAGTATAAAGACATAAACCCATTATCTTGCAGGTTAATGGGTCAAGACTGTTATTTGTTTCTGTGTCTATTACTATTAGATTATTCTCAATGGAAGTATCAACATAGTCAACAAACTCTTCTTTGGTTTTAACCACAAAAGAATCATCCAAGTGTTTACCTAAAATATTGATTACATTTTGCTTAATCAATTCTACTTTCTCTTTTTTAGAAAGTTTCTTACTGGTAATTGCTTTATTCCCAGCAAGTTCTTTAGGTTCTTTTATTTTCTTAACAATCTTGGATGTTTTCTCTTTATCGTTTTCTGATTCTATTCCAAGTAAATCAAATATATCCATATATTAGTAAGTTCTTCTTGGTCTATCTGTTGGGTCAATTTGTGGTCTTTCTTTTGGTACTTCTCTGACAACTTGTGGTTGTGCTACTGGTTGTTGATATTGTACCTTTGCTTCTTCTTTAGATTCAAAGTTTCCAGTGCTTACAAAGTTTTCTACCTCATCAAAACTCTTGTCATAGTAAGAGTGGTGTGATAAATCAAAGTTATCAAAGCAAGAGAAATCCTTTACATAAATGTCTTGTTTGTAAATATTTGGGTTTGTAGGAATAATGTCATATTCTGTTTTCATTGAACCCTTTTCACCCCTTCTCTTAATCTTGAAGATATAATCAGATAAGTCTGGATACTCTTTACAGAAATCAGCAAGTTTGTATGCAAATGAAATTGGTCTATCCCATACTTTACCACTTGCAACTACATTACCATTTTCATCTAATTCATATGCAATTACCTTTACAAAGAATCTTGTTGTAACAGCATCACCTCTAGCACATAAAGGACAATCTGTAAGTGGTGCATAAGCATCTCTTAAACAAGATACATAACTATATCTATTACCAATTTGTTCTCTATGAACTGTAACTGTGTCAAATTGTGAAGGTGAATCATAAGCAAATCTTACAATAACTTCATCTCCATCATCTTTTAAAGTATTAAGATACCCAACTTTCTTAAACTCTTTTTGAGAACTTGACTTGTTGCTTCTTTCTTTTTCTTGTTGTTTGTACGCTTCAAAATTAAATGTTGCCATACTTTTTTCTCCTTTCTTTTTATTTCACTTATATTATACAATAATTTTTCTCAAAATACACTATGATTGAGCAAAAATTTTATTTCATTTTTGTCTAAATCGTTTAAATCCATACCTTTTGGTAGAGTTACACAGTCTACAAATACATCATCTCTGATTTTATGCAAAAACCTCTCTCTACCCTTATTTCCAGCATCATCACCATCAAATGCAAGTGTGTAATGTCTTATTCCACAGTTATTTAACACTTTGTATTGATGTTCTGAACCAGTTCCAAATAGTGCTATTGCAGGATAACCCAAAGTCCAGCAGTATAAAGCATTTATTTGACTCTCACATACTATTACATCCTTTATGTTTTCCTTTTCTATGAAATTCAACAGATATACAGGTTTCTCTACATTTGCATCTATCATAAATGTCTTGTTTTTGACACTTCTTCTAGTTAGTAATACAAGTTTACCTTTTTCATCCCATACTGGAAAGACAAGTGATTCGGATTTGCTGTCATATTTAACACTAAACTTCTCACATATCTCTTGACTTAACTTTCTTTTTGTCATATATGGATGAAATGATTGATATGTGTCAAGTATACTCTCATCTAATACCTTAACTTCGTTCTTTTTGTTTATAACTATTGGTTGTAGGTCAATTTCTTTATCACTATCATTAAATTCAAACCTATCATACAACCACTTTCTAGCATCTTTAAGGTCAATCTCAAAACAATGTGCTACAAATGAATCTATTCCCCCTCTTGAACCACAAGCAAAGCAATGCCAAATGCCATCATCATTGATATAGCAGGATGGATGCTTCTCCATACCATCACTATGAACTGGACAAGGAACACTAATGCCTGAAGTTTTTCTCTTGAAGGTTCTTAACTTACCATTAGTGAGTTCTTGTTGTATTCTTTCTAGTATAGATTCAATGTCTACTTTAAATACTTTACCATCTACTAAAATCATTAGAAATCAACATCCTCTCCTTCTACTTTTTCTGTGTATCTTGTTTCATAATCCTCTTCAACCTCTCCACCATTTGCATCATTCTCATCTGGAATATATACAAAGTTTCCAAGATTAAGGTCAACACAATATGTTAATACTTTACCATTTTCACTATCTCTTGATTTGACTAATGTAATCTTCATTATGTCATCTTTCTTTTCCAAGAATAGAATCATTGTACTATCTTGACCAATTCTATCACTTTGAGCAATTTGTGTTGTATCTACACCATCATCTGCTTTTGTTCTGTTTTGTTGTGATACACTAATGATAGGTATTCTTTTCATTACTTGTAAATTCTTTAAGTCTTTTGAAATATTAGATGCTTTTTCTACAGGTGTCTTACCTTTTCTTTGGTCTTCTAATAGTGAGAGTTGGTCTACAAATAAGATGTCTAACTTCTCTTTCTCAATAAACACTTGTAATGAGTTTACTGTTGCTGGACCACTAATCATTTTTGGTGTTAATACCTTAATACTGCCTTTAAGCATATGTGGTAATTCATCTATATACTTCTTATATTCATTTTGATAAGATACATTACCGTGAATAATAGCACCATTGTTAATATGTCCTAGTAAAGTATCAATTCTATATCCAACCTTTCTCTCTGACATTTCACCAGAATAGATACCAACATTAAGTCCTTGTTGAGCAGATGCTAATGCACACTTTAATAGAATCCAAGATTTACCATAATTTGTTCTTGCTACAATGGTTGCTAATTCTTCTTCTCTATCAAACCCACCTACAACTTTATCTAATTCCTTAAAACCTGTTGAGATATAGTATTTGCCAAAGTCTTGTGTTCTCTCCACATAGTCATTGTATCTACTTGTATCTTTAGCAATATCTACACAAGTCATAGAAACTCCTGCTACCATATTCTCTTGTGCATTCTTAAGGTCTTGCATTGCTTTATCAACATCACCACTCATAAGAGATGTTCTAATCTTATTGAAAACACTTGCAATATTTCTTGTATTATAGTCATCATAGAGTGCTTTAATTAAATACGCTTCACTCTCATTTACTTTAATTACCTCAAAATCTGGGAATACATTTAAGAATGTTGATAAATCACAAATATTTCCATACTGGTCTAAGTGGTTTTTAATAAAATTGAATTCACTTTTATAATCAGAAAAGAACCCATCATTTAGATTGTTTAACACAATCAATGATGAATCTTGTTTTTCTAGTAAATAATTAAGAAACTGTAATTGTATCATTTCAACTCCTTTCTATATATTATACAACTTCTATTCATAAAAGTCAATCAATTCGTTTAAAAAACTTTCATCTTTTTTATTATAGATGTCTTGCTTATCAAACACATTCATTATTAACTGACCAAACCTTAACTTTTTATTTTTATGCCAAATGCGACCCAATTTAATTAAAAATGAATCAATGTCTGTTTCCTTCTGTGTTTCTTTTAAGTAGCCCTCATACTTTAATATTGCTTCTACTTTACATTTAGATAATAGTGCTTGTTTTTCTTCTTCTGTTCTATACAAAAACTTAATATGTCTAATTGACCTGTCGTGGTCTTCACTAACATAGAAACCCGTAAATGTGTACACGACCATTCTATCATACCCTTTTGCATAGTCAACAATGGCATAGATGTTTTTATATTTTTCTCTTAACTGTCTTGTAGATTGTCCAAGCAATACAATTTCATCTGTAGGGTCATTAGTTTCTACATATAATCTATGTATCTCTAAAACACCATTAGCATATTCTTTTTCAAATATTCTTTTACCTACACCTTTATTCCAAGGTTTTCTGTATGCAACTACACCAATAAGTTTATCTTGAGTTCCAAATAGTCCACCCTCTTCTTCTTTAAATAGTCCATAACATACAAATATATTAGAGCAACAAGAGTGTTTTGGGTGATTCTTCTTTAAATACTCTATTGCATAATGTGGTGAAATTTCATATACATTATAATTCATTCTTAATCCCCCTCTTATCTGCCCCATTTAATTGAATATCTATACTATTGTTTACAATTCTACTATATAATCTATCTCCAACACTATCGTGAAGTTCTTCATTTGATAAATTGGATGTATAAATATTTGCTTTACCCATATCTAATCTAGCATTAAGCAGATTCAAAATGTTTTCGTGTTCATATTGTGTTAAACCTTTACTACCTATCTCATCCCAAACAACCAAATCTGCATTTAACACATTTTCCTTTATATATGTAATATACCCACTCTTAGTTGAAATATTATCTTTTAATTCAATTAGAAATCTAGGTACATTTATAAACAATGCTCTACACACCAATCCACTCTTTTGCCAGATTTTATTAAAGTATGCTTGAATCATTCTCAATGCCCAACTTGTCTTTCCACAACCACATATTCTTGAATGTAGATATAAGTTCTCTCCATTCTCTACGAATCGTAGAATATTACTTTCAATTGATTTTAGATTTTGAAACTCTTCTTTGTCTGTTTCATCATCATCAATAACTAAAGAAATATGCTTTCTTTGCTGTTGTGATAATAGTGCAAGACCATACAAGTAATTCAACTTGTATAATCTCATACAAAAATCTTTATTGCAATCTCTATGATTGCACTCATTAAATAAAAAGCAATTATTTTTGTTCTCCATTTGCTTTCTCCCAATCTTCTTCACTGCAATACTTTGTAACATCTAATGTTGTATGTGAGTCACTGTTTGAGTTAATCCAAATTGTCACAATAAGAAAACCCCATCTATAAAAGGCATCAGAACCACTATAGTCTGGTCTAATTGCCACACACATATCATCATTATCATTAAAAGGTATTCTAATACAGAACTTTGTTAAAACCCAGTCCTTTGTTCTAAATGCTTTTTTATCCCTGCTCATCTCAACCTCAAAGACCTCTCTTGGGTTGCCTTTAATTGTATCAAGTTTACTTAATACTTCTTCTTTTGTGTAATTGTGTTTTCTATCAAAGGTTGTTTCATTATCTTTGATGTGGTCTTGTAAATGCTTTGATAATTTATAACCAAAGAATTGTTCTTGCATTTGCTTTATGGTTAATGAACACTCTTCTGGGATATATACATCTTTATGAAATAATTTTGTTTCCATATAAATCTCCTTATGCTTCAAAATATAATACCATATCTAATACATCTTTGAAGTTTTGTTCTTCTAATGTATTTTTATATTCTTCATAACCTTCTTGGTCTTCTTCTTTTAATTCCATAATTGCTTCATACAATCTTCCATAGAATCCTTGTGAATGTGCTAATCCCCAGATTTCTTGTAAAATTTCATCCATCTTCATAAACAGATTCTCCTTAATCATCACTTGGTGTGTAATTCAATTTAGTCCAAACTAAACCATCATCATTATACAATTCTTTGATGTGGTGTTCACTTACCATCCATTCAATTGCTTCTTCTTCTGTAGCAAATCCACCAACACCATCAATTTCATCTTCATCCTCGTCTTCCCAATAATATAAATCATCGTTTTGTTTAATTTTGGATACTGTTGCTGCATATTCATCATCAACCCATTTATTAGTAATTGAGTTAAACCAACCTTTTTCTACATATCCTCTTTTAAATGTTCTTGTCATAAGTACACCTCATTCATTGATACTATTATTATACTACTTTCAAAAACAAAAGTCAAGAACTTTTATTAAAATTTTACATCTTTTTTAATTGTATCATTTGTTGCCACTTTTTGAGTAGTAACTCTTATTCTTGATTGTGCATATTCCTGTTTTGCTTTTCTCTGTTTTTCATCCTTCAAATAGAGGTCAATTGCCCACTGACACTGCTTGTAACATTGTGTAGAAGCAATTTCAACTATTCTTAATGCCAAATCCAAATCTCCCTTTGCGAAGTCATCTAAGGTCTTCTGAAAGTCTTTAATCATTGCTTTAGATAAATATGTATTTGGTTTTGAATAAATTGATGCAACCCAACCCCTTAATGCTGTGAGTAATTCATAGTTCTTACATTCAATACTATCTTGTAAACTCTTAACAACCAAATTCTTCTTTAATTGTTTTTCTTCATCTTTTGACCTTACCTTAAAGTCTTTTGATAATTTACTTAACTTGTTAGTGTCTTCACTTGTAATAATGCTAACTATTAAATCAATATCAAGTTTAATAATATCAGGATTCTCTGGGTGTTTCTTCATAATACCACAAAGCATCCAGGAATGGTCTACCGCAAGTTGTTGTTCAACTGTAAGTGTGGTTCTGTCTGTTACATATTTTCTATCTAACTTGAAGAATCCATCATCAACCAACTTATTCTTCTTTACTGCTTTCTTATATATGGTAATTAACTCACTACAATAGACAGAAGCATTAAGTCCAAATATCTTTGCTAGACTTATATTAAATGTTATATAATCACTCATATCCATAATATCAACCAACATAACAACTCTCCATTAAACCTTTATTACTTTTTAATTCTTCTAGTGTTCTGTCAATAAGTTTATTTAACCAGTTACAAACTACATTATAGTGTCTGTCTGTTAATCTACTTAATACAGATTCTTTTGTTTCATTCTTATTTAATTTATATTTAGAGCAAAAATAGTTAATATAATAATCTTCTTTTTTTATACTGTTGATATTTCTTACAACTAAATTTTTAGAGAATGTTTCTTCTTTTGTATTCTCATTGATGAAAGCATTTTGATAACAAATAGTATCAACAATCATTGCTTTAAATATTTCCTTCTTACTGATGTATGTATTTATTATATCATCAACGATAGATTCATTTTCTAGTTTATCGTACTCATCCACTTCTTCATATAAACTTGCTTTTGATAAAGTTAAAACATCTTCAGGAACATCTCTCATCTCTATTAAAGCATCAAGTGAAAGTGACTTTGAAATAATTTTATTATTAACTCTATTTAAGTTTACATAGTATTGATTCATAACACTCCAAATACATCTATCAAATACTTTCTTAGCACCGTCTGGTTCTTTACTTAAATCGGATTCTGGGTCTTGCCACCTCTTGTATCTAAGGCCTTTCATAATACCATCAACAATCCAATTATAGCAAGTATCAAAAGCGAGTGTTTTATTTGCACTACAAAAATATGGAATAAATCCCCAATACTTACATACAATAGCAGAAAAATATTGTGCCATACCCTCTGTATCATTTTTAGATTCTGCATCACTATATCCATTTGCTAATTGTGTCTTTGTCATAAAAGTCCAATTAGGAATCATATTTGCATATCTGTTAAGTGGTTTTAAATAATCATTACAAAAATCATTATATGTCATAAACACCTCAAATTAAATCTACTCTAACAAACTTTCCACTATCATAATTATACTTTACAAATCCATTATAGATAGGTTCTTTACACTTGTATACCTGTGTATAGTGCTTATTATAATCATAAACAGTACTCTTTAAGTCGTGGAAACCACCATAAATCTTATTATAATCAATTACATACCACAAATCATTAAGATTAAATGTTAATACACAATGACCACCACCAATTTCATTTGCAGTAAGTAAATAACACTCAATACCACTGTTATATAAACAATGATATACAAGTGAGTGAAAACCATCACAGTCATCTTTCAATGGTTTTGTTAAATATGTTTTATAGTTTTGTGGTGGTGGAGTAATAGCATCACCTAACTGTGTGATGTCATCTGCTGTCCAAATAAAACAACTATACAATCTAATGATTAACTCTTGAATATCTTTGTAAGTAGATACCTTATCATCATCTTGTAATTCTTTGCTAAATCTTTCGGTGTTTCTAAATCTATAATTAGACCACATACACCAAATTGAAGTGACTAAATCACCAATTAACTGAATAATTAAATTCTTCATAAATTCTCCTTTCTATTGACTTTAATAATATTATACTGGTTTTTTTATGATTTGTCAACTAAATTTATGAAAATAATTGAAATTTTTTTGTAATATCTTTTATTTCTCCTTTCTCAATCTTTAATAACACCTGATTTGTTGTTGGACTATTTAGTGGTCCTTTGTCTTCTTGGTATGAACCATATTTGTAATAATCAAGACAAGACAACAATTCATAATCAACTATATCATCACCACTATACATAGCAACCTTAAAATTATAATTGTTATGAATAAAGTTTGTCAAATGTATTATATCTTTATGTGAAGCATCTCCACCCATAAATAAAATACAAGTAACATTCTTGTTAATCTTGTCTGTTAATAATTTATCTAATTCCTCAAGTGTCAATTTTGTCCCAATATCTTCTCTTAAATAAGGCGAGTGACAATTATGACACCTATGAGGACAATTAGTTATATTTAATGCAAGAGATATTTCATCTGGTATCTCTTGCATCACTATCGCTTTATCGTAATATTTAATCATCTAATAAATTTCCGTAATATCTCTTTGATGCTTCTATTTGTCTAACCTCACTAAAATTACTAATTCGTTTCAAATAACCTATTATTCTAGTAGCATAATCTAAATTATTAGACCCACATACTGGACATTCTTTCAAATATCTCTTGTCAATGTTTCCACAATCATTACAAATTGTATTTGGAATGTTAAATGTGAAATATGAACATCCAGACTCTATTGCAATATCCATCAACTTTCTATATTGCTCTTTACTTAAATAACTATCTAAATTACAATGGTAAGCACTTCCACCATCAAGGTTTCCTATGAAGTTTGTTCCTTGTAAATACATCTTTGTAATAGGGTCATAACTCTCATCTTCAACTGGGTAGAAATATGAATTATATAAGTTTCTTCCTTCTGGAACTACATAACCTGCTTTCTTGTCCCAATTATAAAGTTTTGCACCTGCATTTTCTGCTGGAACTTGTTCTGTGTTGAACTTCAAATGTTGTGTTCTATGCTCTAAATTTCTTGCTTTAATTGTTCCTAAAATATCTTTTGCATATTGTTTGTATGCTTCATTATCTGGTCTTATTTCCATACCTCTATATTCTTTTGGTATGTATTCATCTATTGTTTTAAGGAACTCTGCACCTTCTATAAACCCATTAAACCCAATAGTTAGATATTGTTTATCTAGGTGAATAAATCCTGCTGAATAAACTGTTAATAAACCTGCATCATACATTGCCCAAAGGTGGTCATTCCACGCTTCAAGATATTTATGCACTCTATCTACAATTATAGTGATATACTCTGCAAGTGTTTTTCTATTTCTCTTATATTTCAAGTTTACTTCTTCATTAAACCAATTTTGAACAATTCTGTTAATGTTAAGTGTGATAACTTTCTTTGAACCTGTTTCTACACCACCTGCACCAAGTGTATATGAGAATACATTTTCATCAATAGCATTCTTTAGTCTACAGCAAGACGATAAAGCGTCTGCTGAATCGGAATTATACATAAAGAATGAATGTCCTTCTGCCCACATTTCTGCTGTGAAATCTGCCATATCTTCATCAACATATTTATGAGTATCTTTATCCCATAATAAATTCATTGTTTCAACTGGGAATGTAATAGCATCTTTTGTTCTCTCTTTGTTAAACCACTTCATATACATCTTTTGAAGTTGTTTCGTAGTTTCTAAATTAGGTTCATCTCCATCAGGGAAGATAAAATCTTTAAAAATAGAATTAAAATACCCTTCATCAAAATATGCAATATTCATAAATGGTGATTGATAACCTCTCGCTGCTGCTGGTTGATTAATACAGTAAACAAATTCTTGAAATAAGTCTTCAATATTATGTCTTAATGTGAAATTATTATTCCCAATATGCCATACTGGTTCATCTAAATGGTCTACATAATTATCACCATAATCATTTCTTAAAAAGTGGTCTAAATATGGTAAAAATTCAGGGACTGCTACTGCTCCAGCGAATTGACCAGCAATTAAGAAAATTAAATTGCATAATCCTCCAATGAAACTACTTGCGTGTTTTGGTGGACCAGATGTGCCACCTAACTTCTTTAATCCATCTAATAAGAATGGGTATAAAGTAATTGCCACACAATATGGCATAATTGATGTCTCATCGTGACTATAAATAATGTGGTTCTTTAAGTCATTGTCAAACTGGTCACACAATTCTTGACCATATTTTGCTAATAAATACTTTTTTGTTATTGCTCTGTTAATATCAATAAAGTCTGGTTTAGATAATTCTGTTGACATTGTTGCAATATTTCTTGAAGTTACATTAGCATTTGCATCAACTTGTGAAAGTGTTGCTGGGTTCTTGTTTGTGTCACAATAATTATCTATAAACTTTAATTTCTTTTCTAGTGTTCTTGAATCCATAATTAACTTTTTTTACTAAACCTCTTCTTGTAATTTTGATATTCCCTTTCCTTAATTTCTTTTAGGTCATCTGGTAAATCTCCCTCATTTTCCAACCAACTTAAAGGAATACAATAGCAATAAATCTTACCATTACTCGTTATTTTACATTGAGTTTTTACTTTACTTCCATCATATGAATAAAGGTCTGGGTGGTTTCTATCCCCTGCGAAAAACACATAGTTCTTACCTTCCCTAACCTTATTCGTTGCTATTAAAACTTCTTGTGTTGAAAACTTTGGTTGCCAAATACAAGTTGCCATATTAAATTTCTCCTTTCATTTTTAATAAATTTGTTTTTATAAAGTCTTAAAAGAATTTACCCAATTCATCATCTCTTTACCTTGAAGTATAGTTCCGTCTACTTCAATTGCTGGAGTGTGAGTTATTCCCTTACTTTTCATCTCGTCTACATCAGTGCAAGACTCGTGTTCTATCTTATATTTATCTAATAATAGTCCAACCATTCTGCATTGAGGACAAGTTTCTGTATGATAAAAAATAACATTACTCATAACCTTTCTCTCCTTCTATTTTTACTTAATTTAGCACTCCAAAAATTGACTATAAATTATGCAACATTTCTCTCAACTCTGCACATAAATTTTCTGGTAATTTATCATCAATAATATAGTCTGCTACCTGTCCTTTTCGTGTTACAATCTTCCTAATACTCTCATCAATTGTGTCTTTACAAATCAAATGATAAATGAAAACTGGTTCTGTGCTTCCTATTCTATGTATTCTGTCTTCGCACTGTCCTACTAAAGCAGCGGTCCAAGGGTCATCTATAAAAATCATATAAGATGCTGCTGTTAGTGTTTGACCTGTTCCAAGTTTCTGTGATGTTGCCAAGAAGACTTTATACTTATCATCACTCTGGAATTTTGTTACACTGTCATTTACAATGGAGTCTTTAATATCACCAGTTCCAATTAGAGGGTTGTATTCTTTTAGTTCTTCATACAATTCATTGATTGGTTCTTTAAATGTTGAGAATATAACTACTTTATCCCCCTGTGATACTATTTCCTCTACTAGACTCTTTGCCCTCTCTACTTTTGTGCTATAAATCTTTGAAGATGTCAACACACTAGGACAACTGGTTGCCTGTCTTAATCGTGTTACAAGTGATAAAACATTATTAGGTTTTAACTCTATCTTATCACACTCTTCCTTTACACCCTGTTTTACATTTTCATAAAACTTTCTATGACTATCATCCATTTCAACATATTCTTCAATTATGTTCTTTGGTGGTAGGTCAAGTAAATCTTTTGTTCTTCTTAAAGACCAATTTTCTATTTCATTTTTAAGCAATGTCATATTCTTATACCCAACTATTCTACCTTTTGTCAAGTCATCAAAGATACAATAGGTATTCTTGAACATTGTTACATTATTCTTTCTTTCTGCACCTATCCAAGCAAGTGGAACATAACAATCTACTGGATTATTCATCAACAAAGAACCAGTCATAGCAATCATATATGGTGCATCAAGTTTTAATAGATTCTTAGATTGTTGTGCTTTTGTTCCTTTACAACAGTGTGCTTCATCTAACACTATCATATCAAACTTGTTTTCAGATTTGTTAATAGCATCTATAATCTTGTCATCTCTTAAACTCTCTACATTTAAGATTACAAAGAACTCATCTATCTTATTCTTTAACTGTAATGCTCTTTGTGGTATTGTGTCATAAACCACATTACCTTTTGAGTTTACTCTCTTTCCGATAATTACAGAGTTATACTGAGAATATTTACTAATTTCTTTTTCCCAATTACCTTTAAGTGAATTGATACCACATATGACTAAGCAATGTTCAATTCCTCTCTGTACTTTGAGTTCTTCTGCTAAAGTAATCATAGATAAACTCTTACCTAGACCTGGTGCATCTAATAGTAACCACTTGTTGTGACCCTCTAATCCGTACTGTACTGCTTCTTGCTGATGTTTGAATAACTTTGTCTTAGGAATAGTTATCATCGCCTGTGTGGCATTACACGAGGTCACAGCACTATTATCCAGTATAAGTTCAATATCATCATAATAAGTTAAGTTGTCTAAAAGGAATGCTAAACTATTTACAGGAAGTTCCCACTCAAAATTTTTATTATTATAATAATAAGCATTACACGATTTGATAATGCTTATGATTTCTGGTTGTGGTGAAAATGATAAAAATAATGAATTAACACCACCCAACCTGTCGTGCTTCCTTTCATCAATCTTTATCATATTACCATAACTTGTTATTATTTACTTCATCTAATATGATTCTATCTTTGTAAATTGGTGTAGAGTAATCCTCGCTAAAATCGTGCTTTACATTTACTTTTGTGTCAAACACAATTTTGCAGTCTATTGTAAAAGTACATCCACACTTGTCACAAATATACTCTTCACTTGTAGTTAGAGAATCTCCTTCAAAACTGAATATTTTTCCGTTATCATCTTTAACTATATTCTTTGGTTTACCAAAAAATGCATTTGGTATAAATATTTCCTCTGGTAGATATTCACATCCACACTTTGGACATTTGATTGTATAAAACCTATTCATTATTCCTTTCCTTTGTTTTATTTTTGTCTACATATTTTTGTCTACATATATTATACAACATTTTTTCAAAAATCTTAATATATTTCAACAAACTTTTTATTGTGGATACTGATAAACAGTTAGTTTTGCTATTGATTTATACTCTCCCTTTGGTTTTGGTGGTATTCTTCTTAATACTAATGTAGAACTTCCACTTGATTTTTGTGATATAGAGAATGTCCACTTATATCCACCATATGGGATTGTAAAGTCGCCAGTACTTAATCCTTCTACAGTTAAAGGACTACCCCCTAATTGATGTGAATTGCCTTGAACTGCACTACCATAATATACAAATCCGTTTACTTTTATATTGGTTAAAGGTATATAATTTACAGCACTCTCAACACCATTTAATACATTTATTTCACCATCACCATCTCTAGTCCAACCTGTTTGTGGTTCATTGCCTTCACCCCAATATACTGTCCTATATGTTGTTGCACTAGACTTTCTTGAAACAGTGATGTTGTTAAATAACTCATCATTAAGTTTAACTGTTGCTGTTTTACTTATAATTAGTCCAGATGATTTTGTAGAATCGTTAGTTGCTTTCCAAGTTGTTGGTGTACCCTTTGTAGCATAATATGTTGTACAGTCTTGTAAATCAGAACCTACTTCTACTTTAGTATCATTATTTACAAGTTTATATTCTCCATATAAATCACTTCCAATGGATATTTCTACTTTAATTGAATCACCTTTATAAACCTTAGCACCACTTGATAGTTCACCATCTGCAATATCATAATTACTTATATGTGATGTTCTTGTAACTTTTGCACTTGATTTATTTGCACTTCCACTTGGTTCTGAATTTATTGTAAGTGTCTTATATGGAACTACTTTAGGGTTGATTGTTACATTTTCTGTCATCTCATATTCTTTTGCTTCTTCCCAAGTTTCTGCTGGTCTATTTTCCTTTAAGATGTTTGAATAAATGTTGGCATCATAAGTAACAATATATGAATATTTTTGACCATATCCAATAATTACATCTGTACTTGTAAGTGTTTCAACAGGAGTACCACCATCAATTTTATATTTAATACTTGTTATACTATCGTCTTTGATAATGTTTAAATTATATGGTTCTCTCCAAACCACTTTTGCATTCACATCATCATCACCCACTTGATATTTTATTATCTTAGGGTGCATTACACTATCGCCCATCTTATAATCAACTTGAGTGATACCTATAGTTTCACCATTAAATTTAATTTCGTTTACACTCATAATTACCTCTTAGGTGTATTAGACTGGAACTACTATTGTTAATGTTGTTCCATCACAGGTTATTTTTGGTATCTTAATATCAACAGTTGTGTTTTCACTTTGGTTTGCTTCAAACTCAGTTGAAGTTGGTGTGTCACTACCAATGATTGTTTTTACTGTTAATTTTCCATTGTTAATATCTTCTTTTAATGCTAGTGTACCAGTTTCTGATGGTAATGTATATGTATTATTTCCGCTATTTAAAGAACCACAATAAAGTGCACTGCCTTTGAAATAAACATTAGCATTATATTTTGTTTCTGTATTCTCACTGGTTGTTTGCTTACCAATTATATAAGTTTTAGTTGTATCATTATCAGCACTTATCTGTGATGTTGTATATGATAGTGCCTTTGATGCAGAACCAGTTACATTACCAATAATATTACCAGTTACATTACCAACTATGTCTGCGTTAATTGTTGCTGGTAATTTTAATGTGATTGCACTTCCACCATCAACACCAGAAGTTACAAAACTATTTGTTCCAGAATTATCCTTAATTGTAATACTTCTTGCTTTACCCCATTTATCTGTTTCAATAATATCACTTGAACCATCAAATGGTGTGCTATTTATTGTTACTGGTGCATAAAGTTTAGATGCTGTTGTTGCATTACCATTTAAGTTGCCTGTAACATTACCAACAACATTTCCTAATAAATTTCCAGTGAATTGTTGTGTTGCTTTAATGCTTGGTGCTTCAACAGAAACACTTGCATTAACGATGTTTGCATCTACTTTACCTAAATCATACTCATTCTTTACAGTGATTTTATTATTAACTTTAATTGTGTTTGAAGTGATATTGTCTGTGTTATTTATAGTTTTACATACAATATTAAGTTCTCCATTATGCTCACCTGCTGCTAAAGCACTACAGAATAAAGGACCTTCAACCTCTATTTGATGTGTGTTTATTGTGTTTGATGTAATGTTTGAAGAACAGTTAATACCACCTTCTCCAACATTTAATTCGTAAGTATTAAACTCTTGGTTGATTGGTAACTCTTCATCAATAGATTTATCACTTTCGTTTCTAATCTCGCTTGTAGAGAGTTTTAGAGGTTGACAGACTATGTTTGTATCATCTCCTCTGACTTTTAATCCATAATATCTTGTTCCAGGAGTTGAAGAAGATAATAATGTATCAATGCTATCATCTGTGAATACCAAAGCATAGAAATAATACTCTTGATTTAATCCTTCATTATCAAGTGTTGTTGAATATCCACCACCAGAGTCTGCAACTAGAATGTAGTTGTTGTAAATTGATGTTCCAGTTGTTGGCACATCTTTCTCTTGTACACAAATATATGCATATAAGTTTCTGCCTTGTGGTACATCTGACTTTAAAAGTTTAAAGAGATAACCGTGAAGAGATAGAATTAAATAATCCCCATCTTCATATGAGAATGTTTGGTTCTCTTTGATAGCACTTAAAAACTTCAAATTCGTTACATTGAACTCTGTATTTAAGTATGATTGTGTATCCCCAGAATTTTCTATATCTCTAAATGCTGTAGGATATGCTTTAATGTCTGCACTTTTTACATAATATTTTGCCATAATCTATTTTCTCCTGTTTATTATTCTGCTTTGTTTGAGAATTGTAATTCCCATATTACTATTACATTTTGATTTATTACATCGCTTTGGTTGATGATGTCTGCACCAGTTAATTCAACATAATTAGAAGGAACATTTGCACCTTCAATTTTATATGTGTTTGCATTATTATAATTAAATAGTGCAATTACATCTCCATCATTTGTTAGCACACTTCCTGGGAACATAAACTTATACTTTACAATACCAGCATCATTTTCACTATCATAACTACTTTCTGTGTTAAGTATGTATTGTAAGTTAGGGAGTACTGGTGTTCCAAGATTTTCACTTGTAACTTCCTCACCCTTTTTGTACACCATTAAGTATACTGGTCTATTGTTCTCATTATATTTACCCATCATACAACTTGTTATAAAGTTAAATAATGGTCTGCAACCTTTATTGTGTCTGTAAATGCTTTTAACTGGTCTTCCAGACTTTGTTACATACTTTATTGTAACATTTCCAATATAGTTAATTGAATTCACTTCGTTTGCCATATTATATCTCCTTATTCCCCTGATTAGTCATCTATCTCTTCTTGTTCTGCTGTTGTAGATGTATATGTCATACTTCTATCTGGATATACACTATCATCACTATTATTATTACCACTAATTTGTCCAAGTTCTATATTGTTTGCTCTTTCAATAGAAACAACTTCTTGTGTATCAAACATAGATGTATAGTGTGGTTTTGTCTTTGATACTCTCACATATTTGTATAAAATTCCAGTAGGTAAGATATAATCAAATACATCATCTAATAAGACTGTATCTTCTAATTCCTCAGGAATCTCAATTATGATTGATTGTCTGTCTTCTGCATCAAAATCTAGGTCTACATCATAAGTAATATTTTGTGACCTTAATAGAATATTGATTGTATCTTCTATTGCTTTAATTGAACCTTTATTTCTTACAAGATATACAAAAGAACTACACAACTTAATTAAGTCCTCATTTGTATACTCGTGTTTAGACTCAAATCCCAAAGATGACACTAAAAGGTTGATGAGATTACCAGAAGAAAGGACATTTACACTTGTACCTACTAAATCAACATTTGTTTTTAAATAGTTAAATGCAATCTCCAACAATCTTCCGATATATGAGAAATCTCTTGATTCCTTATAGTATACTATTGGAACTAAATTTTCAACTCTCATTATACTCTTGAACTCCTTATAATGTCAATACTGCTGTTTGAGAAATCAATCTCTGCTATTGTCCACTTATTTGCTATATTATTGTAATCATAGAAAATACTTGGGTCTGTGAAATCATCTGTTTCAATTGCCTTAACATTCTCTACATAGTTTGTATAGTAGAAGATGCTTGTTGAGTCATTTGCTTTAATCTCTTCTCTTAATGCTTCTTCTTCATCACTAGATAATTTGAATGCTTTGTTATATCCCAATGTTACTGAACCACCACTGTGTACTTTGTTGATGATTCTTGGTTTGCTTATAATAATTGCAACATCGTTTGCTGATTCATTCTTTATCTTAAAATGATTTACATCATAAATATCAACAATATTTATACCTTCATTTAACTTGTCATCTGTAAATGAAGCATCTGTGTAATAGTTATTAAATGTATAGTAAACTTGACCTAATCTTAATATTGGAGTGATTTTTACATCTGCACCACCACTATATACCATAACTATTGAATCTTTATATGTTATTGCTGGGATTTTCAATTCTATATCTTCCCCCGCACCTAAAACAACTGTAGAATAGTTAGAGGATGTTCTGTTAATACTATAGTTTGTATTTAAGTTATAACAATATAAATCATTGAGAATGTATCTATTTGCATCATCTTCACTTACTAAATAGTTTATAGTTCTTAAATCAACATCTACCCCACCACCAAGTTGTTTAATTGTACTTAAGTGGAATGAAGCACCTTGTGTAAGAACAACATCTATATCATCATCATTTGCATCTAAGCACTTAAATGTCATTGTTTGATTTTCTTGAAGAACTTGTGGTATTGTTGGACCAGCAGCAATATCTAGTCTACTTCTACCTTTTACATATCCTTCATCAATACTTACTGATGGAATCTTTTCTCCATTGATTGCGACTTCTTTTCCTTCTACACTAATGAAGTCGTTTCCTAATGCTAATGTATCATCATTAGATGTTAATTTATCTCCTTCAATTGCTGTGTAAATTGTTTGTTCCCTCATTAAGAAATATGTAGAGTCATTACAATCAAAATACTTAAACTTGTCTTGTAATCCAAGTAAACCATTCTCATTGATTTCCTCTAAACTTACTTTATCACATTTCCATAAGTCTTCGTCTTCATCTGAATCATCAGAACTATCACTATCTTCTGGTGTAACATATTTAATAACTGTACCAGAACCATAAGAAATTAAATCACTGAAAGATGCATCTGTTCTAAATAAATATTCACCTTCTTCAAGCATATATTCACCATCTTCATCAAACACTAACTCATTGTCTGCATTGTTAAGCATCCAATACATATATGTTTGATAGTCAATCTTTTCTTGATTTAGTTCTCTATGTTCTACTGTTTCTTGTGTTGCAAGTATAAACTCTTGAACCACACCGTGTTCATCTGCAATCCCTAAACTTTGAAGTCTGTTTCTGATAACTACATCATAAATTGTAACCTCTTTTGGTGTGTAATAAAGTGTATCTCTCTTATATTCTGTTGTATAAATATCTACATTTGCTCTTACAATATCACCATTTTCATAGATATTTACTACTTGGTTTCCATTTGTATCTGTGTAGATAAACACACAATATTCTCCACTTTGTAATTTATATTCTTCACCAGCATTTAATTTATCGCTGTTTAGTTGTAAGTATAAACCAATTCCATATGGATAGGTTATGTCTGTAATAAGTGAAGGCATAATGAATTGTGCTACTTCGTTTTGTTTTAAGGTATATCCATCGTGTGTTGGATTGATTGTAACTTCTGATGTAACCTTTTCTACACCTTTATAGAGCATCTCATCACCAGAACCAACTAACTTCTCTTGACCAAAGTCATAATCAAATAATTCATTATAGTCAAACAATTCTACCTTACCAGCAAGAACATTCTTTGCAAGTAATTTAATATAGTTGCTACGATTTCCGTGTGTGTCAACTGCAAATAATGATTCTTCTGAATTGTCTGCATACATAATCTTTGTTTCTAATTCAGGTTCTGCTAATGAAACTAATTTAATTCTTACATCTGCATTTTCCATAACACTTAACAATGTTTCATAAGGAATCTCATAACCAAAATCTACTTCTCTGGCATTGAAGTTCTTTACAAGTGCTGTATTGATGTTGTTAAGAATATCTGCTCTCTCAATAGCATTTACTTTATATGTTGTTGAAATCTTTGCATTAAGTTTATAGTAATTCTTAAATGTAAAAACATCTGTTGATTCTAATTCTTTATAGTTATGTGATACACACTTTGATTCCTCTAATTTACCTTCAATTCTGGTTGTATCAAATAGTCTTCTGAATGAGTTTTCATAAGAAGATGTATCAAATATCTTAATTGGGTTCATTGCATATAAAACTAAATCAAATGCACTTATAATTGGTTCATCACTTTCAACTAAAATAGCATTTACTACCGATTGACCATATTGATTATAGGTTACAATATTATTAGAATAGTTATAATCAACCCTTCTGTCACCTACAAGAATATTACTTACTAATGGATAAATATCATCATCATCCAAAAGTTTGTAAATATAATTCATATAATCTCTGCAAGTAATCAATGTATCAAATGTTCCAATGGTCTTCTTGAAGTTAGAATATGCAGCATCTATTGATTCTGGGTTCATACCATTTATAGATGAGTTGATATTTTTAACTACAATATTATTTTCATCGGATGATACTAATGTGATTGTAGCATTTTGGTCGGTTGTTGTAATAGATGTAGGTGAACTAATCTTTGTTAATGTCTTTGCTTTAATGTTTCCATCAACACCACTTGTTAATACATACTTGATTGTTAAACCACTTCCAATTAAAGATGCAATATCATCTGGGAATTGTAAGTATGGTAATCTCTTTGTTGAATCATAACCAAAAGTATATACATAAGACTTTGGTGGGGTAACATTTAAGTTATCAACATAAGTCCACTCATCTTCAAGTGAAATTGTGCCGCCCTCAATGAATATACCGTTTTGTGCTACCATCTTTTCTGGGAAGTAAACTCTGAGGTTATCATCAAGGTTTTCTAATCTTACAACTTCACCACTTAGTGTGGTTAATGTTTTTACTACACCCTGAATTACAGGAACACTATTTGTTACTTCGTTTTTTGCATAAATACTTACATCTCTTGTTGTTACAAAAGACACTTCGTTAGCATCGTCTGTAAGAATTGTTTCTAACTTTGGTAAAACAAAACTTCTTCCATCTAATTCATTTCCTGTATATTTGAAAGTTACACTTGTTGTTGGTGCAATATAATACTTTACATTGTATCCTAACATAGAGCATAAATCTCTCATAGAGGACTCTTGTGTTGCACTTGGCATAAATCTTTCAAGAACATTCTTATCAATGTTGTAGTTCATCTTATCGCCTATAAATGCCAATAACTTTAATATAATAACAAATGGGTCTGACTCGTTTGATGTTTCTGGGTCAAACTTATAAGATAACTTCTTTGCTAAGTCCATTATTTCTTGGTAAATAACTGGGAAGTCTTTGTTAATATATGATTTGTTTGAAATCTGTAAATCGTTCTCTGTAATCATTATCTTTCCTCGTAATTTAATAATTCTAAGTCGTAAGTGTTAGTAGTAAAATCTTCTCTGTTTATTGCTTTAATATTTACATAAAGTCTACTACCATCTTGTGTTATCTTAATGTCCTTTCTTTCTAAAAACAATTGAGGACAAAATATTGTTATCTTTGAATATAATTCATCTATAATTATATCTCTTAAAATGTAGTTATTTTGGTCAAAAGTATATCTCTTTAACTTCACACCAAACTCTGGGTCACCAAAAAGACCTTGTTCTGAACTCAACAATAAATGCAAACAAGTCTTAGTTGCTTCTATTCCTGTCTTAACTATTGTTGAATTAGCATTAAACATTTTTGGAAATCCTATACTATTCATCTTATTTTCTCCTTAACTCTATCATTTAATTTAGCATTTAATTAGAATATTCTAACTACAAAATCAGTCATACTTGTTACATCAGATGCCGCGAATGCTGTTGGAGTGTTTGTACCACCTGATGATGAAACAGTTACTATATTTATTGTTCCATCTGTACTACCTTTTCTAACTTGTGCTACATAATGGTGGTTACCACCTACTTTAAATGTTCCATTTGCTAATATACCAGTGTTTCCATCTGACGGTCCAAGGAAATATTGGCTATTTATATAATCAACGATACTTACTGCATTAAAAGGTGTTGCTAATAATGTTGTAATATTGAATATAACTACATTATGAATTGGTGCTAATGCAGAACCTGCTTCTTGAATCATTGTAATATAATGTGTATATAATTCTGATTGTATTTGAGTAGAAGCAGTTATATTACCGTTACTGTCTATAACTACATATTTTCCTGCATCACTAGAAGATAAATCAAATAATCCTTTATTAGATACAGGAGATAAATTACCATTATTATCTACTGCCATTATTTTATCAATATCAGTTTGAGTATTTATGGGTGGAATTCTTTTATCATTGATGTCATAAGCCCCACCTCTCATATTATTATATACATTTATATACATATTTAATCTCCTTATAGTATTCTAATCACAGTGTCTTCTAATTCTTGTATTGTATTATTTGGTAATGATTTATCTGAAGAGTCCATATCTATATTTATAGCATTACTTGATACGGCATTAAATTCTCCTACAACTAAATTTAATATATTATCTGTTGTATTTACATATACTCCAATAATTGATGAGTTTTCATCATAATCTATATCTTGAATATAAATACTAAAATTACCAGATGCTTTAATTGAATGCTTATTGTTTATTATACCAGAATCTTTTAAATACCCAATTAGATATGATAAGTTATATTGTGCATCATTTAATGATATTTCATTTTCATCTCTAGTAATAATTGAAAAATATAGTTTACCAGAAGTATGTTTTATATATAGATTGTGTTGATATAATTCATATACATTTGTTGGAAGTACTGGCTCTATATTTCCATTACTGTCTACTGATAATATTTTACCATTGTCTGAAGTTGTTATATTTACTAGTCCTTTATTAGGAGTTACTGATAAATCACCATTACTATCTATAATAACTAATTTTCCTTCATCTGTTGAAGATAAGGATGTTAATCCCTTATTCGGTGTAGATACTAAATTACCGCTAGAATCTATTTTTACTAATTTATCACTATCACTAGAAGATAAATCAAATAACCCTTTATTTGCTACTGGTGATATATCTCCATTACTATTAACCGATAAAATTTTTCCATTATCATTAGATGTTAATTCTAAAAGTCCTTTATCTTCTGTTGGCAAGAAATTACCATTACTATCAATTTTTACTAATTTACCACTATCTGCTGTTGTTATTGATGTTATACCTTTATTGAGTGTGTTATAGACTTCTTCAATTCTTTCTTTAAGTTCTTCATAGTCATCATCACCTTCTTGATTTAGGTAATCAATTTTATCTGAAAGTGTTTGTAGTTCATTTAATTGTTGTTCCAAAAACTTCAATGAGAATAAATGTTGCTCTTTACCATCACTTGATACAATAGATGTATTTAATGGCAAGACCACAGCATTCTCAACCTTCATTGAATCTGCATATACATATCCTGCTGGTTTTGTAACATCATCTTTTAATATCTTACCTAAAATAACAGGTTGGGATATTCTATTATTTATAAATCCAACATAAACTAAATCATTAACTTCAAATGGTTTATATGTAAATGAATCTACACAACAATTTGCAGTATATATAGATGTATTTAGTTTACTGGACTGACACCCAGCATTTTGAAAGATAGGTAAATAAACCTTATATACTGAATTACTTAATTTTTCAGTTATTCTTCCTGTTGTAATCATATCATTTCTCCTATCTTATACCTAAGTATGCGTTTGCAACTTTATTTGAAGATAAATCACCCGTGCTTGTGAATTCATCATCAGCAGCAATTCTTATTAGATTTAATGTTGTTTTAAATCCTGCTTCACTAATACTATCTTGTTCTTTTGTTACAATATATAAACCAGAACTAATGTGCTTTCTACCAAAGAAGAATACATTTAATCTTACATAACTCATCAATATTGCTGGTCTTAATAAACCTCTAATGGTTATAGATGCCTTAATTGGGTATTCTGTAACCTTTGCCCACCAAGACTTTTGACTTTCGTGAGTTTCGTGTTCTGGTGTTCCACTACTAATGATTGGTGCATAGTCTTCTATAATTTCTCCGCTTGGTGATATTCTTTGTACATATTGCTCATCATTTAATTGTTGTTGATATTTATAGTAGATTGCATAACTTTCATCATTATCTATATGGAAGTCAATTACAGCATTTTGTGAAGGGAAACCAATATCTAGTTCATATGCTTCACTATGCTCTACTCTTCTGTCACATTGATTTATTTTGAAGTATGTTCCATCTAATATTCCACTTGTATCATCACAAACAACTAATACATACAAATTATCCTTACTGAACTCATCTGTATTAGAACTTGCCATCATATCAATTAAGTATGATAAGTAGTTAAATATTGTGATGTTTGTCTTTGCTTCAATGTGTTTTACTACATCGTTGTTTGGTAAAAGTCCTAGGTCTTCTACTCTCTTTCTATCTCTCATACCTGGGAATATCTCTAAGAGTCCATATGCAGCACTTGATTCACCCCACAATAAATCTCTAATAATATTGCTTGGTTTATCTTCCATACCATCAAAAGAATATGTGCCTACATTAGATAATATTCCTGTACTTACTGCATTTACTGTATATATAATCTTTGAAGATGCAATATCAAAGTCTGATTTAATATTTAATATAATTGCTTCTTCATCTTTATACATATATGTAGGTGCAGAATAGTCACCATAACTAAATACAATTTTACGAGAATCACTAACACTTGAAAATACTTTCTCAAAGAAGTTAGGGTCACTTCTATCTGTAACTGTGTATTCTAGTTTTAATGTATATTTATTCACTTGTCCATTTATTTTAGTTATTTCTAAACTCTTTAAATAATTTGGATAAGTTACTCTAGTATCTTTGTACACATTGTTTCCTTCAACTGTTATTCCAGTTGACTTTTCAATAATACCAAACTTATAATTACCAATCATAACTGATATGAATGGTGTAGAAACATATGTACTTTGTGAAATCAAATTTATATTCATTATTATCCTCTAAAACTAATGCTTGATAATGATGGGACTTTAACTATATCATAATTTCCAAATAAAGAAATAAATGGGTCTTGGATTCTGTTAAAGTCAGCAATAATCCAGTATAAATCTGGTCTACCATAATAGTAATTTGCTAATTTATCTAGTGTGTCATCTTGAACCACTTTGTGTGCTACAAATGTTGAGTTCTCACTTAATTGTGATGCTAATCCATAGATATATTTATCATCTTGTGTATTATAATAATATGGGAAAGATGAATACCTAGATATATACTCATATGATTTAGTTTCTCTATCTTTTAATACATCCATAATTATCTCCTATTAACCATTGCTTCCTGGTATAATTTGTTGAGCATTATATTGTTTATATAATCCACTTCTATCTTTAAATTCTTTTGTGATGCCTCTAAAACTTCCTAACTCTTGTACTGTATCTGCATCATATGGTGTAGTTTCATATACATTAAAGTTAATTGTTGCAAAAGCATACTTATTGTTGTCAAGGATTGGTTTCTTATATTGAATTGATATACCACCATTAACAATACCTTTAATGAAAATATCATCACCAAATCTTACAGCAACCATAGGTGGTTTAACTGTCTTTGATGCTGCTACATATCTTGGTAATGCAATTGCTTGTATTCTCTTTAATAATGTGTCAACATAGTCTTCACCCAAGTCTAATTTCATATTACTTGCAGTTGCATTTACTTCATTTAACATATCTCTATGTAATTCCAATTGAACTTGAACCTCTCTTGGTCCAGAATAACTGTAAGCATAAATAGGTGCTGTTCTTGATAATGCATTTTGTTGACTAAATTGTGAACTTAATTTATCACTAATTGTATCTGGATATTGTGGTAAGATTAGATACTCATCGGTATGAAATAAATAGATATAATTCTCTATTAGTGTATAATTGTTATTAGACATTATTCAATATCCCCCATTTTTTGTTCTGCATCTTTGTCTAAATAAGATAACATATCATATTTAGTGTTGACTAGATTATTCTCTGTGATAAATTGACAAACAGCAAGTCTATCAATTTCTCTCCATACACCATAATAATCTTTGTCTAGTAATCCTTTCTTAACCAACTTTTTTTGCAACTTTCTCACATCATAACTTTCTGATAATGGACAAATTGCATTCTTTGTTACATATTCTATCATTCTTGTTGCTAATAGATATTGAGATGAAGCATTAAGATTTGATAATAATTCTAACTTACTTACAAACTCTTTACAATAGAATCTTCTCTTTCTATCATAATCTCTAAAAGCAAACATACTATCTTCAAATTTTTGTGATGATAATATAATCTTGAAGTTACTTAAATAGTCACCTTCTAATACTACAAGTGAAGATGTATTTGAAATAGGTACTTTAACAAATAATGTAAGTATATTTTCATAAACATACATAGAGTCACTAATGTTTGAAGTTAAGTTTTCATACAATACAGGTCTATTCATACTTACACTTGCATATGTATTATAACTACTCTTATATATCTTATCACTAATGCTTACAAAACTATCATCTAAAGCATCTATGACTTTATCGTTATTATAGAAACCTGCTACAACTTCTATCTTTGAAGAACAATCTATTCCTATTGTATACTTTCTATTAAACTTTGCTGGGAAACAATATACTTTGTATCCTTCATCATCACAGAATGTTTTTGTTTCACCTATTTTAATATTGATATTATTAGCAAAAACACCATCACAACAGTTATACATTGACATTAAATCTACATTGTTATAATCTCTTTGGAATCTTAAATACTCCCCAAAGTGTCTGTGTGTATAAGAATCATAAATGTTGTTATAGATAATTAAGTTCTTTGTTATATTTAGATATGGTCTATTATAAACATAGAGTTCTTCTTTTTCAAATTCCCCATTCTTATATAAACAGATATACCCATCTTTAATGTAGTGGTCTCCTTCAACAAATAAATCATCACTTCTATATACCTTTATAGTAGGTAAGTTGAAGTTCTTTAAGATTTGTTTTATTTCACCAACATAAATACTATCATCATTTAGTTTAATCATTATTTATCTCCTTTATATATCATAAGCAACAGATGTTATACCTTCCATAGTTGGTGTGAATGACATATATGTTGCTTCTGTGGATAAGAAGTCATAAATCTTTGTAATATTGTCATCAATACTTGTTACCTTATCCACAAAGTTATCCTCTAACAATGTGTAGGTCTTTTCTGTATAGTCATTGGTTTCACTTTGAACATCTGCCATCTTTTGATTTGCTTCATCTTCTGCTGCCATAAGTGATGCATCATAATAGTCAGAACCTGCGGTATTTCCTACCATTGTGGATAAAGATGTAGACATACCACTGCTTCTTGCTGTTAATCCAGAACCTCTCTTTAATACATTAGAACCTGCTGTTGAACTAATTCCTAATTTATCAAGTAAACTTGCAGCATCGCCAACACTTGATACACCACTAATAATATCACCAATATTACTAAATGTGGATACACCAACTATTGCTAATTTCATTAAGTTTTCAACAGTTGTATTCAAATCAAATCCACTACCCATTGCACTGATAAATGGAATGTTAATACCACCAGTTACACCTTGAATTAAGTCTGTAATTTTCCAGGTTGCATATAAAGCAGGATTGGATGCAATGTTCATACCTGTTTGATAAGTTAAGTTAGAGAATAAGTTTTCAAGAATGTTTGAAATACCTTCTCTTGTTTTTAATTGTCCCATTTGATATGCTAACTCTTCATACATACCACTATAAGACATATTAGTGTTTAAAAGTGTTTCTAAATCCGAACCTTTTAAATTCTTAGTAAGTGCCATTAAGTCTGACATTGAAACACCGAAAGTTTGTGCTAATTGTGACTTAACAACATTATTACTATATGAACCTAATTCTTGTAAATATGATACAACAGAAGACATTAAGTAGTTTGTTGTATTATAATTTAAACCACCAGTAAGAATATCTGCATAGTTAAGGTTTCCAGACCTACTTGCTGCCATTACCATCAAGTTTTGCATTTGTGAACTACTTAAACCACTAATATCACCACTGCCTAATTGTCCAATAGCAGTTGCAATAGCATTTGCAGTTGCATCACTTAAACCAACACCAGTTAAAGCACCCAACCATTTTTGAACTTGATATTCAAACTCTGTTGCTTCTTGTCCACCCATTGTTGAAGTTGCTTGTAATAATGATGCTGTTACATTGTCAAAGGTAGTTGTTAAATATTCTGTATTTTGAACAAACTCATTTAAGAATCTAGTTAAGTATGCTTCCATACCTAATCTAGCAGCAGTTGAGTCAAATTGTTGCATTCTTACGATTTGCTTTAAGGTTGCATTGTTTACATCAAAAGTAGTAGCAATACCTTTCTTAACTGTTTGTAAGAATGCTTTTTGCTCTACATTACTTGAAATACCTTCTGCAACTAATTGACTTAAATTTGCATATAATTCTTCAGATTTAATAAGTGGTGAGAAAGCAACATCGCTTAATGTTTCTACTGACTTACCAAAATCACCAACACCTTGTAATCTAGCATTTATTTCTGTTTGATAACTTGCATAGGAAGAAATGGCAGTATTGATTTGATTTAAAGACTCTGTAATTGCTTTTCCAACACCTGCTAAGGTTTTCTTTAAATCTTCTGATAAAGTGCCACCTATGGTCTTATGCATATCTTTAAGACCGGTTTCTTCATCTCTTACAATACCAAATAAATCATCTACAAATTTTTGCTGATTCTTTTCTTTGTCTTCTGCTCTCTTTTCCTTGAGAATCTCTTTTTGTTGTTTGTGTATTTGTAACTCTTTTGTGAGTTCTTTATCTTTTTCCTTTCTTTCTTTTTGAGCATCTTTTAGTATTTGCTGTTTTTTCTTTATTTCATCAGCATTACCATCTTTCTTTGCTTTTTCTAAATCTCTCTGTGCTTGTAAGACTTTCATATTGACATTTGTCATCTGAATGTCTTTTTGTCTTTGAGTATCTTGAAGTTTAGTTCTAGCATTTTCTAAGTTGCTTTGAACTTTAAATCTTTTAGCAAGTGTTTCTTCCTGAAGTTTTCTCTCTGCATCTGCTTCTTGGTTGAGAAACTCCATTCTCATTGCCTTTCTTTGTTCTTCAGTAAGATTAACATTAGTCTTAGCAAGGTCAAGTTCAAAATTAGCAAGTCTTAATGCTTGTTCTTTTGTTTTCTCCTGTGCATCACTAATTCGTTTATTTTGGAGTTCTTTCCTTACATTCTCAAGAACCTTTTCCTGCTGTGCTAAATAAGAGTATAGTTTGTCAATATCTTCGGTATCGGCTGATACACCCTTACTTGCTTCCTGTCTTGCAGAATTTTCGTATGGATTGGTTATAGAACTGTTTCTTTTACCTTTTGCCATTTATTATCTCCTTGTCTTTTTATTCAATTCCCTTTCCATTCTTGCTTTTTCTATTGCTTCTTTTTCTCTTTCAACTCTTTCTCTAATAAATTCAAGCATATAGTTTTTTTCTCTTGGTGTTATACTTAATAAATCTGTATAACTCGTATTTATTTCCCTAGATATAATAAATAATTCTTTTACTATTTCTTTATATCTAAATGGTGCATATGGTTTACCATCTTTAGTAAATTGTCTATCAAAAAAATTCCCCTGTGTTGCGAAAGGTGGACACCATTTCATAACCACATTGGTCACACTTTGTAATAATCTTAGTGTCAAGACCTACCTTCTTTGTTATTTCTTCTGCTCTACTAATTATAGTCTTTACATCTTTCATAGGTAGTTTCTTAACAAAATCTTCTAATTGAACAGGTGTTAATACTCTACCATCTACAGTTTTAATTAAATACATTGTTGTATATAATAATCCATACTCTGCATTTAATTTAGTCTTTCTTTTCATCTCTTTTGTCTTTCTAGCAATTTCGTCTAAATCTCTTGGTGTTTGATACTTCAATCTAATATTCTTACCTGTTGCTGGTAGTGTAATATTAAATAGTTCATCATAACTTTCATCATACTCTAAAACTTCCAGTGAATCTAGGTCTGCTATAGAGTCTGTTACTTCACCACAATTAGGACAGGTAATAGTCATTCTATACTCTGGTCCATAGGTTACTACTCTTAATTTGTGAAGTAAGAATTGATAATCACCAAGACACATATCATAAACTTTAATCTTTGGTTTCTCTTGCATACAATCTTCAATGATGTCTGCCATAATCTTATATGGTGTCTCACTAGGTGCTAACCTTCTCATTTCTTCCGAAATTGTCATTGACCTTAATGTCACTTCTGAACTAATGGGTTCATCATAAATTAAACCCTTAGATGGAAGTGTAAAGGTTTCAAATATTGTAGTATTACTCATTTTTAGTTTTCTCCTTTCTCTTCTTTATCTAAAAAATACATCTCTGCAATATATCTCACAATTGCAGATATAGACAACTCTCTTTCAAATGCTTCCTTTCTTAATTTTTGGTATAAAGACTCAGGCATCTCAAGTGCTATCATTTTCTTTTTACTCGTTGCTTCTTTTTCGTTTATGTTAATTTCCATATGCATAACTCCTTTCATTTAATTTAGCACTTATAAATTTATAAAAATATAAAGAATACCAACATTACTTGTCAGTATTCTTTACTATTTCACATAGCAACTACTATGTCTTTTCTATTATACCAATTATGCCTCTTCTTCTGAAACTGGAATTGGGATTGCTTTGTCATAACGAATTGTTGCATCAACTGTTCTCTTATCATTAGATTCATAGTCAAAGTCGCCTTCTGATAATTTTGTAATCCAACATCCCTTTAATTCCCATTGTCTAATAACTTGGTCATAATCTGGTGAGTATTCAACCAATGTGCAGTTCTTCTTATAGTTTGTTGCAAGATGAACTTTTTCTGTGATAACATCATATGCAAGTGCTTGCCAAGCAAGTAAAATGTCCTTTGTCTTTGCACCAATGTAGTCATTAACTGTTAATGTGCCAGCATCAAATGTTGGTGTACCTGCGAAGTACATTGTGTTGTTACCACGCTTTACTTCAATTTCACCCAATGTGAAGTGTGGAACACTTGATTTAACAACTGATAATCTAATTACATCTTGACAATTCTTTAATGTGTCTGCATCTGTTGGAAGGTCTACACCTGCTGGTAATAATGAGTCAATATCTGAAATAATGAACTCAAAGTTATTACTTCTTGCTGGTTCAAATAATTGTGGATTGTCGGCTAAATGGTAAGTACCAATATCATAACTCATATTCTCTTTCCCCCTTTACTATTCTACTACTTCTAAAGAATCTGCAAGTTCTACTTCTAATTGGAAATCTTCAACTGCTTCAATAGGAACAATTGTTAATCTTGCCTTCAATCTTGCCTTCTTGTCTGTCTTTAATTTTGTGAATCTATATCCAAGAATTCCATTACCACTCTTCATTCTATCTAATAAAGGTGTAACTTGTGATTGGAAGTTAATCCATAAAATTTCGCTGTTTTGTTCAAATGTATACTTTCTTGCTGCGTTGTATAATGCTTTCTTGATTGCACTTACAAGGTTTCTAACATTTAAGAAAGATGTTGCAACTGTTGTTCCATCATTTTCTCTGAATGTTCTGTTACCCCATACAATGTAACCGAATGGTCTTACTAATGCAATTGGGTTAATAGCACAACCTTCATTATCACCTAAATCATCAAGGTCTACTTCACCATCTGCTCCTCTTGCTTGTAGGATTTCAATTTCACTTGAAGAATAATCATAGTAAACATCTGTTAATTCTTTGATGATTCCTCTGAATGAACCTGCTACTGCATACCACTCTGGATATGTTACGATTGAGTTAGCATAAGCAAATAAGTAACCGAAAGATGCAGGAATACCAATTTCTTTCTCTTCACTATCACCTAATAATGTAGCATTCTTTGTCTTGAACCAAGGTGTCATACAACTTACATAAGAACCCGCATCAATTGTTCCTGCAATACCATCATCTTTATATTGTTCAAAGTAATTTCTTACTTTCTTAACAACTGTGATGTCTGCATCTTCAATTAAATCTTCTTCTTTAATTGTTGTTTCATCTTCTGGGTGGTCTAATAAAGCAATACAATCTCCTCTCTTTGCTGCACACTTAATCATATTCTTTGATGGTGCAGTATATTGACCTGTTGTGAGGAATCTTACATCATATAGTGTTTTATCTGTAAGGTTTTCCCAAATTGCTTCCCAATCAGAGTCTGTTGGTTCTGCTGCAATTCCTTCATATAAAACATAGATACCTAATTCTAATAGGTGTACTGCTAATTTGAATGAAAGTGAATCTGCATCATAATCATCTTTTTTGTCTAATAATGCTTTTGATGTTACGAATAAAGTAGGTTTCTTTGCTTCGCCACCATCCGCATATGGACCAGGAATATAGACTGTATTAAGTATAGCACTCTCGCTAACGATACCAGTATTGTCTATTTCTTTGATTTCAATTTTTGGCATAATTTATTTTTCTCCTTCTATATTATTATTCTTTATAAACAATAATTCTTACTCATTTAATTTAGCATAGAATTATTGACTATTTTTTGTAAATTACTGTATCTTCTACAATATCTTTCGTTTCCCTATCTTCAACTGCCAAATCAATAAGTTCAATGGTTGGCGTTTCTTTACTTGGTATGCTGAATAAGTAAGCATCATCTACATAAAGTCTAATTGAGAACCTATAAAATTGGTCTGCAAATAAATGTTCTGTAATATCACTATTATCTACAATTGAATCCTCTATCCATAAATTTGATTCGTGTTCTACCCATACATTGTTATATGGTAAACCAATCTTTAATTTTGGTAAGTTGATGAAGTTAAACACAAAGTTTCTTATAAATTCATCTGCTTCTTCCATCTTTCTTGTGTAGATGTCTATTTGATACGCTAATTCAATAGGAACAACATTTATTGTCATTGTTGTTTTCTTTGATGCTTGTAGAATATATCCACTAAATGTTTTTGGTTGCTTCTGTGTATTTAATATCTTTATTTCTTTATCTCTTGATATTGCAATGAAAGGTAATTGAATAGGTTTATCATCACCTATATCTGCTTTCATCTGTAATAGTCTTGTTGACTCATCTGGTTTTAATATGGCAAGATTAGGGTCTTTAACCCATTTCTTAATCTTTTCTACTAATGCCTCATCATATAATTTAATTGACACTATTAAAACCCCCTATCATATAATACCTAAAGAATGTTCCTAATCTACTTTCCACATATCTAAATGTTGAATTAAATAGATTTAGTCCTTTAATATCCATATTGCCAAAATCAATTAGTCTTATTAAAGTTTCTATTGGTATTCCATTTATTGTTTCGTTTTGCTCTATAGAAATAACAAATTGATTTCCTCTGTCATTTACTACTATTTTGCTTCTTTTTATTATATCTTCTAAGGTTATGTTGTAATTGTCTTTTAAGTAGTTGTTCATATTACCAACTCTTTTTCTTTTTACAAGTTTATTATATTTTGTTACCAAAGTCTTGTATAGTAGGGTTGGTAGTATCCTGTAATTAAACTCTTCACTCTCAATACTACTTACTAATTGCATTTATCTTGTATTACCTCAATAAACCTCTTTCTTTCATTGTTTGTGTGATTCGTGCTATCTGTTCTTTTGTAAACTCTCCGTTTTTAATGCCATTTTCAAAACGAGTTATAACATCATTTGCCTCTTTTGATTGACTTGAAGTTGCACTTGTCCCAAGTCCTAATTTATATGCTTTATCTACATAATAGAATGTTTCAACCAGTTTTGCTGGTGTGCTTTCTAATTGACTTGCACCTGTATCGTTTAATGCCCCATCATACTTATACATAATTATAGGTCTAACTAATTTCCAAGTATTTGAACCATAATTGCTAAGTATATTGTCTAAATGGCCCTTCTCATCAATCTTAATTCCTGCTTCTTGAAATTTCTTTGGGTATGGACCGCTTTCCATTGACATTATTGCTTGAATATTAAGTTTTTCTACATTTGCTTGATTGCCGAAATAATTATAATACTTAATGAATTGTAACATAGTTTGAGCAGAACCCATACCTTGTGCATCAGAACGATATAAACCACCATCAGCACCATCAAATATAATGTGACCTGTACCTTCTTTTCCAGTACCCATCATATCTGCTTCATCTACTAATTCATTAGCATACATATCATTCCATACAATAATATCATCTCTTGTAAGATTAAATGTATTTCCACCTATCTTAAAGAATGTTGGAATAAACTTTAAATATGGATTGTTTATTTCTTTGAATCCAAGTTGATTTACCCAACTAATTACAATATCCATACCGTTTTGTAAATATTGTAAGTATGGTTGAATGTTTTTATTATTTAGTAAGAATATTTCAGATATTGCACTTCTTTCTTCACTTGTCTTTGCAGAATCTTGAACTTCTTGCCAATTAAGTCTACCCTCTTTTGCATCATTAACTTTTGCGAGTGTTTCTTGAGATAGTTTTGCTGATGCTTTTAATTCAGAAGATGCTCCAGTTGGTTGAGAAGGTTGTGCTGTTGGCTGTTCACCATCTGCTTCTCTTAATGCATATCTAAACTTTAATTCATTATACATATTATTCTTCTCCATCCTCATTATCTACCAGCATTGTAAAGTTCTGGTCTTTATAGTTAATGTCTGTAACTTGGTTTGTGTTTTCCCACACTGGACCTATTTCACAAGCAATGTAAGCAGGATATACACTTATTGTTGACATTCTAATAACCCTAAATAATCTTCCTTCTGCATTGTCTACAGCACTTGGTATGATAAATAATGCACCTACTTGGATATTTGGTAAGTCATATGGAATGTGAATGACTGATAAAGAATCACTTAACTCACTATTCCATCCGAGTTTCTTCATTGTCCATTGTGTTGGATGTTCATCAAAGATGCAACTCGTAACAACAGGTTCATAATAGAAACTGTCTAACTCACCATATCCATTGTAGTGCTTATCCTCTCTAGGTGCTCTATAAATTACATTGATGCCTAGTAGTCTAGTCATCTCTATAAAGTAATTCCTATGAAGTTTTATATTATTAGGATTTAGTAATAAACCTGTATCTCTACCGTCCATTATTTATTACTCCTTTCGCTATCTACTTCTTACTTTCTTTTTGCTTTATTGTCTACTTTACCTTTAACTAAAACAAACTCTTCATTTAACTTTGCTTTGTAGTTATATTTTAAAGATTCACAAACAATTTCTTTGTTTTCTACTTTTGCAGAAAGTGTGAATGCATTCTTACCTTTTGAGAATGTTTCATTTATACCTCTAAACTTAACTAAATCGCCTCTGCGTGATTCTGTGAGTTTATTGAATACAAATCTTGTCTTCACATTTTTTCCATCCTTAAACGAAATTAGGCCTTCAATAATTATAATATTCTTTTCATTGTCTACCTTTCCGTTTGTAGATTTAAATCCCTTGAAGTTCTCATAAACATTATGTGCATATCTGTTTACAAGTCTATCAAACTTTCTGTTATCTAAACTCTCAAACTTAATCTCTTCTTCTTTACCTTCAACATCTGGTAAATCTGGTAAGTCATATTTATCTTTTAATTCTTCTTTTTCTTCATCTTCTTCTTCTGTTTTAGCAGGTTCTTTTTCAACTTCAATGTCTTTTTTAACTTCAACATCTGTTCCTGTTGTTTCAATTGTTTTATCTTCTGCTTCTACATCAAGAGATGCAACTTGTCCTACTAAATCAAATCCATCTACAGAACCACAGTGAGGACACTCTTCATCTTTGTTATAAATGTCAGTTTCTTCATCCTTCTTGAGTAAGTCTGGTTTCTTATAGATTAAAGTTCTACAAATTGGGCATTGAAGAATTACATTACCAATATATGAATCTTTGAGTTTATCAATTGTATCTGCATCTACATCAACAATTTGCTCTGTTTCTTCTTTCTTTTCAGAATTTAAGATTTCTTGACCTTTCTTAATATCTTCATCATCCATAAGGTTAATTGATTCACTTTCTTTAAGTTTCTTCTTTGACTTTTTTGATTCTTTAGATTCCTTTTTAGACTTTTTATCTTCCCAAACAATATCACAAATACAAACTCTAGGGTTGTAGCAGTTAATTTCTAGTGAATAGTCAAAACTTACAACTTTTATATCCTTATAGTTTTCATCTAAATACTCTTTGATAGATTCAAGCAACTCCTTTTCATCATATCTATTTCTTACATCTTCTCCGAAGTCCACATCTTCATTATAAATTAAGTAGTCTTCTTCGTATAATCCTAAATCTTCATAATCTACATATATTTCTTTAGGTAAACCATTTTTATCATAATCTATTTCTAATTCTTCTTTAACTGCTTTCTTGCCTTCTTTTATATTCTTATATTCAGGTGTTTGATAGTTCCAAATTTCTTTCTTATCACAATCAAATACCTTTGGTTCATCTTTTATGTGTGCTTTAGCATAAGCAATAGCATCTTGTTTGCTATCAAATTCTTTTCTATCATCATTCTTGTTTGCAACTACTACAAATTTACAAGATGCCTCTTCTTTAACTGATTTATGAGATTCTTTTTTGTCCCCTTCAATTGTGGCATAAATGATTGGGTATCCATCACCATCATCATCCCACTCATCTTTTGTGTGAACAACCATATCTAAAATTGCTTCACCATATGGATTGTTGTCTTTATCTAATTCATATGAACCATCTTTACAATCTTTATAAAGTATTGCTGTTCCTTTAATTTTTCCACCTTTGATTCTTACACTATTCCACCACATATCTAATAATTCTTTAACTGTGATGTCAGTGTCTATTGAATTCTCTTTTTCATCTGTTATGTCTGTATAAGAGGAACTTTCCCAAGTAATGTGTCCTACGCCTTCATCCTCATCATACCAATATTCAATGGTAGGATTATATGGTTCAAATCCCATTACATAATCTTCTAGTTCACCCTCATCTTCACATTCATAATCTTCTTCCTCTTCATAGCAATAAAATCCTGGTGCATAACCTTCTTTCAAAGACTTTTTAGATTTAACTGCTTTCTTTTCACAAGATTCACCTAACCATAAATCTTCGTGTCCATCCAAGAATGTTAAAGAATTGTATGATAAACCTTCGCTGTCTGTATATACTGCCTTTTCAATTTTGTGCGGTCTTTTTACTTGTATATCTGCTAACTCAACAACTTTATCTCTGCCCATAGCATCAATATAGTTGTCTAAATAGTTTCTATATTTATGTTCTTGCTCTTGAACTAAATCTTCACCATCTTTGAAATCTCTACTATAAGCAATAATAGAGTGTATCATATCAACACAATGCTTTGGGTCTTCATAAACACTGTATTTCTTATCTGGTTCAAATAAATCTTTATCTTCTTTGATAGGTTTACAAGATTCTTTAATGGATTTCTTATTGTTGACTTTCTTTACACTTTCTTTGATGTCTTGCTTTGGTTGACTTACAACAATGCTATCATCTACATCTTCTAGTGATTTGAATGCTTCTGCAATATAATTCATATTTATTTCTCCTATATATAGTTTATTTCTTATTTATTATCTTTTTCAACTTTATTGAAGAAGTCTTTGTTTCTTCTAATAAAACTCTTAACATCTTTTCTAAACTCAGGTGTAAAGTTTGGTTCATCTTCTGCCCAAGTATCTGTGTCTGATATAATCTTTAAATCACACCACTCTCTTGATGTGCTAGGAACAAAAGAACTCTTACCAATGTTGTGCTTATCTAATATCTTTTGATAATCTGATTCAATTGATTCACCCATAGATACTGCACCAACACCACCATCTGCTGTTGCTACTTGGTTTCCCATAGCATTATTGAAGAATGCAATCTCTTTTTCTGGATTACCAACAAATCTTACTTTGTCTTTCTTCTTCTTTTTCTTTCCTTCTTTAAGTCCTTCTTCAATACCATATTCTCTTAAAATATCTGGTCCAATCTTTCTAGTACATTCATCTAACATAAGTTTATTTATTGTTTGTCCTGTACCAGTTCCTCTATTACTTCTATACTTTCCATTATAAATTGTATCATAGAGTTTATCAAGAAGTTCTTCATCTGCATCTTCTCTTATTGCTCTATAAATATAGTGATTTGAACCATCGTGATTTGAACCATCATATGCAAATTCATCATCATTGTCTACATACCATCTTACATAGTCATCTTCTGATTCAAAACAATCTTCAAGTTTTCCTGATTCTATAACTTTATATCCAGTAACATTTCCATTCCACAAACCTAAATCTGCTATAACTAAAATTCCTTTTGGATATTCAATGTCAGATAACATATAAACTTCTTCTTCAAATTGGTCATTGTTCATCCCAATAGCCCAATCAAAAACTTCATCGTCATCATTTACTCTTGCTTCATACTCTTCTTTTTCTTCTGGATTATCAAGGTCATAATCATAAGAAATTTCATCAGCGAAAACATCTCTCCAAGCATCTACATCTATGTCATCATAATAATTAGACCAGATTAAATTCTTAACATTGTTTTCTGATTCTGTTAATTCTTGTGATTCATCAATTTTCTTTTGGAGTTTGTTTGCTTCGTGTCTACTTCTAATTGCTCTCTCTGGTTGATTGTGGTCATCACAGTAATCTGCTTCATCATATAAAGCATCTTGTTCATCTTGTAGTTCTTTTGCTTTTTCTATATTACCACTTGCTAATGCTTCATTGACTTTAGATGCTTCATCTACAGAATCATCTTCCCACTCAATGCCAGAACATACAAAGTTTACTGGTTTATCGTTTTTATCTCTTTCTACTGAAATAACAAAACTGCTCCAAGTTCCATCCTTTCCCATCTTGTTATCTAAATAATCTCCAACTTTAGATGTTACTTTATTAAATACATCTTTGTCTTCAATTTTATCTAAGTCATCATTACAAATAAGGTTCTTTCTTAATAAATCTTTTGCTTTAACTGTGATAACATTAGGTAGTTTTGCTTTCTTTTCGTTTAGTTCATTTCTAACCCAAACAACTTCTTCTCTTAAATCTTCATCACAGACATTATAGATTTCTCTTGCTGTAATCTTTGTGACTTCTGGGTTTTTGTGTGCGTGATTTAATGCTTCACTAAGTGTGTTGAACTTATATAAATCATCTGTTAAATAAATACAATTTCTCATTTATAACTCCTGTTTAATTAGTCTACTGGATAGAACAATGTACTATTTGTTCTTAATATTTCTCTTAATGCTGAAAGTTCATTATTGCCTTCTTCTAACATTCTTTCTCCATCTTGTGTCCATAAAGCATTAGATTGTGTGTATCTTGTTCTAATTCTTCCTAAAATAGTCTTTGTTATAGCAAGTGAATATCTTTCTAAAATATCAATCCAATAATCACTTGTTACTTCATCAACAGTATCATAAATAGGAACATACTCTAATGTAACACTCTTTGGATAATCGTAACCAGCATTTATATATAACTTATCAGCAGTTTTATCTATTTTAAATGCCATATCAGTTGTGGTTGTATTTCTCATTTGGAGTAGTGTATTATAACTCATATAATTCAATAAGTAGTTATTTAAGTTATACATAGTACCACCAGCAGAGAATGCCATCCATCTCTGAACATACATTGGGTCTATTGCACTGCCTTCAATAAATCCATCAGTTCCTGCATCTCCTGTGTATCCTTCTGTTCTATAAACCTTTACAATAGAACTACATTTGAAATCCTTTAGGTCTATACAAGAAGCATAAGGAACAGTAATTAACTTTGTTGTGTCAATATATCTTTGAACTTCTTTTAATGCTATCTTAACTGCATTTCCAATTGCATCATCAGAAATCTCTAATTCTAACACACCGCCAGTTAATTGGAACTTTATAAAGTCTACATATTCTTGTAATGTCATATATTTCTCCTATGCTATTCTTCTATCATTTAATTTAGCAACAATATTTCTCTATAATTATTAAAATAGAGTGCCTACTTCTAAACACTCTATTTATTTTTATACATTATTATTACTATTATTTCTTATTGTTTTTATTTGCTTTGCTCTCTCTTACTACTTTCTTTGTAAGTTTCTTTGATTTGCAAGACTCATCAAGATAATCAATAATATTCATATCTAAATCAACAATAACACCTTTGTAATCTTCTGTGTCATAATCATCTAAGAAATAGTTGTATCCAAGATTGACTGTAAAAGGTTTGATTTCAATTTCATCTACACCATTTTTCTTTGCAAATTCAACTGCCTTTTTAAAATTACCAAAGCATTCTTCATCTGTATCTGTTAAAACGCAGTATTCTACATTTCCACTTTTTTCTGCTTTTGCTAATGCATCAAAGTACTCATCTTCCATATCTTGATAAATTTGTGCTCTACCTTCTTTAATTGACTTCTTTTCACAAGATTCAGACAATCTATCTGTCAAAATATCATCTAACTTATAAAATAAATCATCAATTTCTCTATCTGATTTTTTTGCTATTGTTGACAAGAAATCTCTTATTTTATCACTTGTTGCATCAATTCCATCTTGGTCAAATATTGGTTGTGCATCATCATTCTCATCATACTCATTATATACAACATCTACTGGTTTACCTGTAATTTCTTCAAAGTTGTCTACAATATAATCAAGTAATTCATCATCAGACAAATCTTTAACTTTATTAACTATACCATATAAAACATATCCCTTTCTATAATCATCCCAGTCATAGTAATAATCTTCATAATCAGATGATAACCAATCTTCGTTTTCACTTATGAAGTCTTCTACATCTAAATCACCTTCATCACCACCAAAAAACTCAATTTCTTCTTCGTACTCAACATCTTCAAAATCTTCTTTAATGGATTTCTTTGATTTCAAAGGTTTAATACCACAGTCCTTTAATTCTTTATTTAATTGCTTCAATGATGTTATTGGTTTACAATATTCATCTGCATTTTCTACATCAAAATTTCCATCTTCATCATAACCACAATATCCAATAAAATCTCTTACGGTTTCACCTTCAAACTCAATTCCACCTTCACCTGAATTATCATCTTCTAACTCAATGTCTAAATAGTCTTTAATATCAAACTCATCTTTAGACTCTTTGATTAACTTCTCTGGTCTTTGTGTGTACTTTGCTTCTTTCATTTCTTTATCTTCCTTCTTATTTGTATTATTTTTCTTTTTCTTATTTAATTCTCTTACTTCTTTCTTTGCTTGTTTCCAAATTTCATCAAAGTCTTTTTCACTTAGTCCACACCAGTCACATTCATCTTTATCACCATCACCAAATCTAATACACTCTATTGCATTGTCTAGTGCTGATGCTTTTCTTAATTCAATGTTATCTGTCTTTACCTTTCTCTTTCTTATAAGGTCATTGTAAATATCTTTAGATGCACCATAATTTCCAATGCCATACTTTCTCAAGAAATCTCTTAAGTGTTGTCCTGTTGTTCTGGAATAGTCCCAATATCTTGTTAATTCAACATCTCCATCTGGTTTGATTGTTGCAATAAGTGTTCCATAAGAATATAACTCTTTTGTTCCATCTTCATACTCTCTAACTCTTGCTGAGTGACTTGTGTTTTGCCAATAATCTTCGTTCATACTTTCCTCTTTTACCTCTTTTTCACCATTTACAATATATACTTTGTTTTTATTGTAGTCTTTAACTATAACTGATTCTTGCTTGAACTCATTACATAAGTCCTCTGCAATACTAACTAAAACATCTGTAGGTAGTCCAAGTAATTCAACTGATAATGAGTTTTCATCAAAATCACTACCATCTGCTGCGTGGTATCTTCCTCTTAAATACTTACCTACTGTCCAACCTGTTTCTGGAACATTATTAAGTACCGCATTCTTGATGTTTTTATCTGCACTAACTCTATTCTTTAATGTTGCAACTTTCTTCTTAATCCAATTCATTAACTTGTTTTGTGAAAGTTGTTGTGCATTTACATCAGTAGATAAAACAATAATTCCACCATTATCATCAAACTCATAAGTAATCTTTTCATTTAACTTCTTTTGTTTCTTTGATTCAACTACTAAAGGTCTTTTCTTGATGTTTGTATATAAATATCTACTTGCAGAATAAGCATTGCCATTAAGACCAGGTAATTCCTTTACATTGCTTTTCTTTACTTCTTTTGACATATATTTACCTCTTATTACTTAATCATTTAATTTAGCACTTATTCTAAACTTAATTCTTTACTCTTTAACTCGTTTTTTAATTCTTTTAATTCATCTAGGTATCCTAAGTTTCTTGCTTCTTTAAATACTAGATTTCCTATAGCATACTCTCCATCTTTTGCAAGACTTTCTTTTCTTAAATTATATAAGTCTTCAATTAAGTTCTCAATCTCTGCTATCTTTTCTACATTAGATACTCCTGCATTCTCTACTAAATCAAAATATCTATCTTCCCAACCCTTGAATTGTTCTTCAAAAGCATCATAGTCAATATCTGGAATATCTGTTTGTACTGGTTCTTTTATCCATTTATCTTCTTTTACTGAATAAATTCCATTAGACTTTAGAGGTTGGTCTTGTACTGCTTCTTTAATATCATCTTTATGCTTAAAGTACTCTACTTGTTTTAATCTCTTCTCTGCTTCTTCTTTTGTATCATAAGTTCCAAGATTTCTTCCTTTTTCACTTTGTACTTGATATTTAGAACCCTTCTTTACAATCTTTTCTTGAAGTTGTTCTGTTTTTTCATTTGAATTTAGTGATTCATTTTCATTGTTAATATATCTAACTTCATATCCATCTTCTCTATCACCAGATGTAAGATGCTTTAATAATGTTTGAAGTTTAGAAGCATCTACAAAGTTTCTACCAACAATGTTATATGTGTCTTTATCAACTTGTACAAATGCTAATTTCTTATAGATTTCTTTTAATGCTTTGTCTACAAAATCTTCAAAAGAAATATCTTCATCACCATATTTTCTTAAATAATCATCTCTTGTATAAATTACATATGGTCTTCCTTTTGGTTGATTTTCAGATACAACTGTAAGGCCTCTATTTATACAATATTCAACCACATAATCATTGTCTGTTCTTATTATAGTATGCCAATCAAATGGATTACCAACAAGTTTGTTTACACTGTTTGGTACTTCAATTTCTGTTAAGTTTGAACAACTATTAAATGCATAATCACCAATTTCATTAAGTCCTTCTGGTAATTTAAGAGTCCCTTCTAATGATGAATAATAGAATGCTCCACTTTCTATTTTTTTAACAGAACTTGGTATTGTTACTTTTATAAGAGAAGATGAGGAGAATGCCCTCTCACCAATTGATTCAACACCATTTGGAATCTCAATTTCACTAATAGCACTATTATTAAATGCACAGTATGGAATTTCTTTTATTCCAGCAGGAAGATTTATTTTTTTAATTCCACTCCCCAGGAATGCTTCAGCCCCAATAGTAGTGACACCAGCAGGAATATCAATTTCAGTTAATAAAACATCACCAGAAAATGCAGAACGACCAATGCTCTTTAAACCTTCTGGTAAATTTATTTTTTCTAAATTCTTACAAGAAACAAATGCATTATCTGCTATAATTGTAACCCCGTTTGGAATTGTTATCTCTTTTATGCTTGTTCCACCTAATGCTGCATTTCCAATAAGTTCCAATGTTTCAGGTAATTGTATAGACTCTAAACCTGAGCAGTAATAGAAAATGCCTGCAGGTAATTCAGTCAAACTACACTCAATATTTATGCTCTTTAATTTTTCACAATTATTAAATATACCATTTTCAAGTGTTGTTATGGTGCTTGGAAGTGTAATAGCACTTAATTGCCTACATCCTCTAAAAGCATATTCATCAATAACTTCAATTCCTTGTAAGTCTATGTTCTCTAAACTACTACAATTATAAAAGGCATTACTACCAATTATTTTAAGACTGCTTGGAAGTTTTACCTCTTTTAGTGAACGAAAATCAGAAAATACACTATCACCTAATGCTATAACTCCATCTGGAATTACAACCTTAGTAATTTCACTGCCCTCTTCTGCCCACTCTCTATAATAATCATAGTCACGATTCATCACGCCATTTCCATCTATTTTGAATAATGACTTCATATCAAACGGTTTAATGTCATAATATTTTTTCATTTCATCTTCAACATTAAATCCTGCTAATTTTGATAAATCAGAATAAGTACGATATTGGTTATCTGCTAAATCTGGAACACCTGTGTGGTTACATCTTAATGTTGCATTTAGTATCTTTCCTTTTGGAGATATTCTTAAAGCAATTAAAGAATTACCATAAGCATCCTTACCTTTTTCTTCTTTATTTGTTTTTGGGTTGAATGGTATATCTTTCCAGTCGTTATGTTGCAATACAAAGAACTTATTTCCACCACTTACCCAACTGTCATATACACCTTTATTGTTTGTATGACACCAAGCAGTTCCGCCACCACCAGCATACTTATCAGAAGAACCATCTCCAGTCCAATGACCACCATATGTGTCGTGCATTTGCTCATATGAATCAATTGGAACTAATGTATAATCTGATTGTTTGAACTTCATATTTGCAAGTTCTTGTCTTGATTGCTCATCTCTTTGTGCTTGAATATCTTCTAATGTATCTTTTACATCTTTATAATGCATAGTGTTTACAAATTCAGCATCAAGTTTTTCTTTTTCCTTTTGGTCTTCTATTTTATCTCTAGTTTCTCTAATCCAAGTTAAATACTCATCAAATACACTAGGACATTCCATTAAGAACTCTCTTGCTTTATTTGTATCACCGTTTGATTCTTCAACTATCATTCTAGCAATACCTTTTAAGTATTTCTCTAACCAGTTAGGTGCGTGAACAAATGCGTGAATGTCTTCTCTAAATAAAGCATTGATTATCTTTTCGCTTGTTTCTGCATCAAATAAACCAGAATCTGAAAGTATCTTTGCTGCTTGTTTATCATACTTAGTGCCTTCTGTTAGGATTCTGTTTTCTCTTAAATTTACCTTTTCTAATTTCATATTTATTCCTCTACATCTATTGTTGTTGGTTCTACAGTATCTAGTTCAGGAGTTTCTACATATATCTCTACTGGAATACCGTAAAAATCAATATCATAGTTTTTATTCCATAATGACCTATAAGCACTATATAAAAGAGCATACACTTCTTTTGGTGCTTTTATATTTTTTGCTATAATGTGTAAATCAATATCACTATCTTTTGTATAGTTGTAAGAACAATTGCTTCCAACTATCTTAATATCATCCACATCCATTTTGATACCGTCTTCTTCTAAACCTTTAATAAACTCATCTGCTATTTGCATAAGTTTTTCTTTTACTTCTGGTTTCAATGTATTATCTTCATTCCAGAGTAAAGGGTTTAGTGTTTCGTGTTTTTCAATATCTTCATTCATACTTTCCTCTATTGATTTTGGTAACTTTGAATAAACAAATAATTTACCTTCATTACCTAAATCACTTATCGGTTTATTATATATTATTCGTTATTTTTCTTTTCTTCTTCTACTGCTCTTCCACTATCTTGAAGTTTGAAAAATGCTTGTTCATCATCTTTTGTTTCTTTCTTTGCATATTTGAACTCATCTTTTGGTACTTTATAATATTGGAATCTGTAACCATTGTTTGAGTTTTTATATCTATCCATACCACTCTTTGTGTTGAATTTCTTTAATTTATCACCATTCATTGTAACAGGCAATCCAATATGTAAAACATTATCACCATATGACTCTAGTACATTATTTTTTACATAATTCATTACATAATCAATTTGTTCTTGTGTTAGACTGCACCAACAGTTTGTATCCTTATTAAGACCTACAATAACTAATGCTTCATTTTTTTTATCTCCATATTCTCTATGAACAATATCAATATCATCTCTTCCTGGGAAAGCAAAAGCATCTATATACCCACCAACTGCTTTTTGATAACTACGCAATGTGTTCTTTATTTCTCCTACTTTATAATTACCTAGAGTTCTAAAAATAACTGTGATAGGATGTTCTTCTGGTTTTTGTACTTCATCTTCTTTTGTTTTTTCATCAACAATCTTTCTAGCATCAGAATAACTCTTTGCCCAAGCAATGTGTTTACCATCTTTTGTAATCTCTATTAAATCTTTATCAACATAGTTAGATAAACCTAATTCTAACATATCGTGAATTGAATCTTCATTAAAATCAAGTTCATAACCCTTATAATCTTGAACTGAGTGCATTTCATTAAGTTTTTTGCTCTCTTTTAATGGTTTATCTAATGCTAAAATGCAATCTTCTTCTACCCAATCAAATTCATAACCATTTCCTTTTGCTGTATATAAGAAATCATCTTCTTGAACTGGTTTAATTCCTGCTTGTTCACATTTATAGAAATACCAATTTAATGTTCCAAATACTCTATAACAGGTCTTACCATTTTGTGCAATATATTTCTCTGCATCTGGGTCTGTTGTGATTTCTTTTACTAAATCAAAACTTCCTTTATCTTCTTTAAGTGATTCTTCCCAAGTATCATTATTCTTAATATTATCTAATGCTTCTTCTACTGGTTCATCTTTAACTTCAACTTCTTTCTCAACTTCTATTTCATCTGGTGTTTCTTCTACTTCAACCTTATCTTCAACTTCTTCTCCATAAGGTTTGATTTCAATTTCTACACCAAAGAATTTCTCATAGTCTGTGCTAATTAAATCTTTTGAACAATCCCTATCTGCAATAACTAACCCACTATCTACATCCCCATTTGGTAAAATCTCATAAACAACATAACCATTGTCTTTAGCAATTCCTACTGCTTCATCTTCACTTAAACCAAATGTATCTGTAATGTCGTGAACAAAACAATAAGATGGTGTGTCTTCTCCATCTATATCTCTAATATGTGATAATTTATAAATAGTATCAACAATAGCATTCTCATCTTCTTCTATTGTTTCATCTTCTATTTTAGATAATTCATCATATGTTGTTGCTTCAATTTCATCAATATTGTCATCTTTTACTTCAATATCTCTTTCTTTAATACTTCTTTCTCTAGGTATCATAGTATACTATATCTCCATATTTATATATTTTATCATTTAATTTAGCATCTATTTTTATATCTATATGTTTATAATACTATAAAGTAAACATCTAATGATGTTTACGATATTTTGCTTTAGCAAAATATTTTAATAGTAATATTATATCTAGTATTATATTTATTATTATCTATTATATTATACAACAATTGAAATAGAATTTAAATGTGTTTATGAAAATTTTTTATTTAGTTAAAAACTCTTCTGTAAACCCTAAATTGAGATATGGTTGTATATCAATTTCATCTGTCTTTGTTATCCACCATTTAATCTCATTCAAACAATATTTTGCAAACTCTTTTATGAACTCACTAAAATTACCATCACACCAAAAGTTTAATTGCCACATATTTATTAGAGCATCACTAAAGTTTGTATGACAGTGCACTTCAAAATTTCCATCCCAACTATCATCTGCAAATATAAAGTAGTTATATTTATTTAAACCAGACTTTGTAAGTTCCCAAAACTCCTCTGCACTATTTAGTTTTTCCATATCGCCTACAATATAATCAAAATTAACTAAATATGGAAAATCACCATCCCAATCATCAAAACTGTGGTTGTTTTCAAAATAGTATTCAATATAATCATCTGGAACATCTTCTCTAAATTCATTGTAAGCATCTTTAGGACTATACATATACAACATATAACCATCACAGTCACCATTTATTTTTCCAATCACATTCTCAATAATAAAATCTTCATTAGGTAATTTATGTTGCACAAATAAATTGGTGAACTCTTTTAATTCACTATCAACATCTTCATTATAGTTTACTGGTATCTCTTTTACATCTGGAGCATTTGGTATATAAGCAAGTGGTACATCATCTTGATTAAATATCTCATACTCTTTATCATCTGGATATACAACTAAAGCATATTTTTCAGTGTTGTTTTTAATGAAGAAATAGAACTTGCATCCTTGTTTTGTATAATCATTCCAGTATTTAGTTCCGTTTTCACCATTATTCCATCTCTTTGAACCACTTATACACCATTTAGTATTCTTACCATATTTAGCACTTGCTTCATATGTAGTAATTTCATATACTTTCCAATCATCTTTGTTATATAAGAGTTTAGCACCTTCTTTCTCTTTTTGTTTGGTATCATCTTTCTTACTTATCTCAGAGAATGCTTTTGTAAATTCATCCCAGTTATTTTGTTTAATCCAATAATAGTAGTCATTAAATGGTGCTTTTAATCTGCTTCTATTCTTTTCAAATCCATTAACCCAAGAGTTTACATATGAGTCTTTATTACCACCATCTCTCATACCAAGTTCACTTACTTTATCTTCTACCCAGTTTTTGAAATTTAGTGTGTCCTGTTTAGATTCATTAAGAGATTCATCAATATCAACATTTATCCAAGCATTTTCTGGTATTTCTCCATAATATTCAAATGCCCAAAAGTCCCAGTATTCTTTTCCGTTTTCATCTTCATATACTGTGTATTCTTCTATGTTTGTGTCTATATATAACTTATCAAGGTCTAGTTTGTTAATGTCTATCTCCATAACAACAACACCAGTATTGAAATCTGTTGCTCTGCCTACAAACTCATAAGCATCATCTTCAGAATAAGTAAGATAAACACAACCATTTTTAGAAGCATTAAAGTTTTTTGATTTCTTTGGTTTTATAGCACCCGCTTTCTTTATCTTTTTCCAATTATAATCAGTTGTTCCGTGAAATAACTGTAGTGTTTTTAGTGCCTTTTTACCTACATAATAATAGGATGACCAAATATCTAAAACATCTTTTAACTTTGTGTGTTCTGTCCAATCACGATAATCAACCACTTCTAATTCTGGTTTTGATTGTTTCGCTTCACTAATAGATTCAATGACACCATCATAAGACTTAACAGCATCAAGATTCCATATTTGATATTGCTCTGGGTTTCCAAAATCTTCAAGTGTCCAATAAGCACCATCATATCCTTGTTTTTCTAATTCAATTCTAGCGACAAGTTGAGTACACCAAGTCCACACATCATACCAACAGAATTGAGTTCCTGCTTGTTGTTCTACTCTATCCTCTAAATAATCTTTTTGTTCTTTAGTAAGTTTTGAAAAATCCGAAATCTTTTTAATTTTTAAATCTCCAAAATACATACCAAAGCATTTTTGTAACTCAGGATATTCTTTATTATAATAAGCACTACAAAAATTATCTGAAGAATCATCACCACGATAAATTTTTGCATCACTCTTTAGTAAGTATTTTTTAGTTTCTCCCCAACCAGATACTGCACTCCTTTTTGTACTAAAGAATATTCCAGCATATGATTCAAAGTTTTTGCTAAAAGTTCTTTCCGATGTTCCTCTATATAAATAAACTACTTGTTTTCTGTTCTCTGGTGATTTCCTTCCTTTAATTTCTACAATATTATCGCTGAACATATTTTTTAATATTCTTTTTTGCTCTTTATCGGATTCCCTTCTAAACAAATACATATTATTATCAATTCCCATTCTACGATAATATAAATTACAAAATGCTGATGTAGCATCTAAATCTGATAATATAAGATTTATCAAATAGTCAAGAACATCTCCTTGAGTTTTTAATTCTTTTAATTCTTCTTGATTCACTAGAAAATCAAAGTTGTCATAATGTTTGGTTTTGTTTTTAAACATCCAGTTTGAACTTCCCCAACTACCTGCAATAGAATCAATTACATTTATATTATCAAAAGACACTACCCCATCATAATAATATAATTCTTCTAACCAACTTTTATTATATGGTTTGATTTTTGAATAATCTAAATTACTGCTATTTATTGTTAATAGAATATATTTTTTCTCATCAACAATATAACCAATACCACTAAAATTAGTTCCTAATTTATAAAGATTTTTATCATACCATCTTAATAAACTATTTAAACTAGATAAATTAGAAACATTAGAAAATACAAAATCTTTAAGTCCCTCTCTTGAAATTGTAGAGAGCATTTCTATAGGTACAAATACATATACATTATTATTTAATTTTATTTGTTTACTATCATCGCTTTCTGTTAATGATTCATCAACTAACCAAGAAGGTTCTATTCTATCTATAACTACTTGACAAGGTGCTTGACCAGAGAAATTTCTTAATGAATTTTCTGCATCTTCCTTTGATATATAGTCTTCTTCTTGTTTATCAATCCAAAAATAAATGTAATCAGTCCAATCATAATATGCCATCTTGTGAATGTATTTATTTGGAACTTTTAGTTTTAATAATTCTTTTCCATATTTTTCTAATCCACTTGCTTCAAGCATTCTATTTGTATCATCAATAGTAAGACCACAAAAAATAGGACAATCATTCAATCCTAAAACTCTTGCTAGTTCTATGTATGGTTCTTTGCCAATCATACCTCTATCATAATTAGCAATATATGTTTTACCACTTTTCAATTGTTTTAATACTTTAGGTGATTGGTAAGTATAAATAATAGAAGAACCACCAGATTCCTCTTCTAACCTCTTATAATAGTCCTTAAATCCTTCAAATAAAAGATTCATATGTTCTCCTAGTATCTTCTTTATCATTTAATTTAGCATAAGAAAAAGAACCCCATTTCTAGGATTCTCTCTCTTGTTCTTATGCGTGTGTATCTCTTGTTTTAATTTCTTCTATATCCATAGAGTTCTTCACCATCTTCATCTTTTCCTAACTCTACTTCTTCTCCATTATAAGATGCTAATTCGTATGCTACTCCATCACCTCTAATAACATCATCAATCCAAGAATCAACATCAATATAACCATTTTCATCAAAACTACAATCTCTTACCCAATCGTCTCCAAAGTTAAATTCCATATATTCATAAGGGTCACCAATTTCATCATTATATTCATTAACAAGTTTGTCTCTTAAATCATCTAAATCAATGTCTTCTTTAATGTTATCAGAATATACAACTCTTCTTTGCTCTATAGATTCTTCTTCATCAATCTCATAAACATCTCCTGGTTCTACCAAACCTCTATTTATACACTCTTCTACTAATTCATCAAGGTATAAATCATTTACATTTGTTTCATTTAATTCTTCTATCCAATCTATAACTACATCTCTATCTATGTAATCATTTATATAACTTCCAATTGCATCTACAGGACCGACATCATCAATATAACTCTCAATACTATCATAGGCCTCATTATATGCTTCTGTTTCTGTAAGTACATACCACTCTTGTTCTCCACCATCTACTGAATAACAATGTGTAAACTCTTCTTCAATATCATTATAATCAACATCAAGATATTCTGCAAGTCTAACAATTCTGATGTCTCTATCATCATCTTCTTCATCTTCTGGTTCTGACTCTTCCTCTGGTTCTTCTTCATACTCATCTTCATCATAATGGACTTCTGTGGTATCTTCTTCATCGGTGTCTAATACAAAACCATCATCTTCATCGCCTTCCTCATCACCTGCTGCTTCTTTAATATTTTCTTTTACTTTTAATATATCCTTAGCAAATTCAGGTGTAACAGCATCTAATACATAATTATCACCAATTACAATTACATAAGAAAAATACCCATCACCATCATACATTGGGTCATTCTTATCATTTGTAATATACCAAACATCATCTATTCTTGGTTTTACTTCGTTTAACCACTCTTCATCTTCAATTAGTTGGTCTATAATAAATTGTTTTTGTAAATTTGAAAGAACAGTTTTCTTGCTTTTTGATTCATTAACGGTTCTACTCTTTTTGTTTGTTTCTTTTGCCATATCTATAATTTCTCCTTGTTTATTTTTAATTCATTCTATAACCATAAAAGGCATTGTTATTTTCATCTTTGCCTAAATATACTTCTTTTCCATCATATGAAGAAATCCAAGTACCAAACCCATCTTCATCTATAATTTTATAATATACTCTATTCCAGTCAATTAAACCATTGTCAGAGATTGCTTTATTTATATAGTCATCTCCCCAAACATCACAAAGATAATCATAAGGGTCTTCAATATTGTCATAAGAATTCGCAATAAGGTCATTTCTAATTCTATCAATATCAATATCATCTAAAACTTTATCAGAATATACAACCTTTCTTTGTTCAATTGATTCTTCTTCATCAACTTCATATACATCAGATTTATCATAAAGTCTGCTTTCAACAACTTCATAAATCACATCATCATCAGACATTCCATCTA